>Ga0209011_1000016_pt1 | contig 144087 bp, 121 predicted proteins | sample BlaSpr_A8_OM1_M3_FD_187986 | JGI IMG/M metagenome (GOLD analysis project Ga0209011, IMG submission 187986) | Forest soil microbial communities from Thunder Bay, Ontario, Canada - Black Spruce, Ontario site 2_A8_OM1_M3 (SPAdes) (version 2) | ecosystem: Environmental > Terrestrial > Soil >...
GCGGCTGCGCTGGTCACTGTCCCCGCGGTGTTGCTCACCACCGCCACGAAGGTCGCTCCGCTGTCCGCGGTCGTTGTTACTGGCGTGGCGTAGCTCGCTGCCGTGGCGCCCGCGATGTTTGCGCCGTTCTTCTGCCACTGGTAGTTGAGTGGCGCGGTGCCTGCCGCCACTACGGTGAACGACGCCGCTTGTCCCGAGGTCACCGCCTGGTTCGCGGGCTGGGTGGTGATCGTGGGCGCCACTGCTGCGGCAGTCACTGTCAACGTCGCCGCCGTGCCGGTCACGGTCCCTGCGGTGTTGCTCACCACCACCACGAAGGTCGCCCCGCTGTCCGCGGCCGTTGTCGCTGGCGTGGTGTAGCTCGTTGCTGTGGCGCCCGCGATGTTTGCGCCGTTCTTCTGCCACTGGTAGTTGAGTGGCGCGGTGCCTGCGGCCACTACGGTGAACGACGCCGCCTGTCCCGAGGTAATCGTCTGGTTCGTGGGCTGGGTGGTGATCGTGGGTGCCACTGCTGCGGCAGTCACTGTCAACGTCGCCGCCGCGCTGGTCACTGTCCCCGCGGTGTTGCTCACAACGACCGCGAAGGTCGCCCCGCTGTCCGCTATCGTTGTCGCTGGCGTGGTGTAGCTCGTCGCTGTAGCTCCCGCGATGCTCGCGCCATTCTTCTGCCACTGGTAGCTCAACGGCGCCGTGCCCGTGGCCGCTACCGTGAACGTCGCTGTCTGTCCCGAGGTCACCGTTTGGTTCGCTGGCTGGATTGTGATCGTCGGCGCCGCCGCTACGGCATTCACCGTGAAGTTCATTCCCGTGACGTTGGTTCCATTGACCGTCATACTTTGGCTGCTTGGAGTAAACGTATAACCCGCGTGGCTCGGAGCAACCGCGTACGTCCCGTTCGCTAACCCGGCAAATGCGTAATTCCCCAAGCTGTCTGCCGTCGTTGTGGTGCTTGCCGCCCCAGTCAGTGTCAACGTCGCTCCACTTGCTCCCGTGGCAGGATTAATCGTGCCGGAAATGGTGAAACCGGATGTCTTGAATGTGTGACCACCGCTCTTCCCGTGGTTACTCTTGGAGTCGGTCGAATTAACTTGGTAGTAGTAGGTAGTACCGGCGGCCAGACCGGAAAGGGTTACCTGGTGGCTCGTAACCATCGCTGAATCAACTGGCGTACTATTTCCGTACGCAGGGGTTGTTCCGTAATCGACCGCGGAGTCGGCAGGGACGTTTGTTGTCCAAACAACCTGAGAGCTAGAGGTCGTGGCGGATGCGGCTTGTACGTTCGTAATGTCCAGAACCGACGGCGGCGGCGGATTGCCAGTAGCGTTGGCGCCGCTAACCACGCCTGAGCAGCCGCTCAGCACCACAGGCGCGAGCGCCACGACGAAAAGCAGCACGCCGCACCGCAAAGGACTCCCGACTTTGCGAGCAGGAAGAGATAACTCTGTCCGATTCCCCGAATCTATTTGACCGCCCCTCATGGAGACTCCCCTTGAAGTTCGTCGAGAGGAAAAGTACGGAGCGAATGCGCACACCAATACCTTTCACTCTCACTACTTCGTTTGGGTTTAGGTCAGCTTTGGGGGCCTGGACTGGAGTGGGTCCGCTGAAGCTGAAAAAGTTGCTTTTCTGGTCCGAACTTCCCGCGAAGGATAGAGAGAGAAAACGAAGTTAACTACTGGTTTGAAGAACAGTTTTGGTGTAAGGACCAAAGTCTTCGGCCGGTGCGTAGGTGCATTGACCTGCGAACAGCGATCCTTGACCGACAGAACAAGCCAGGGGCAATTTAGGACAGGAGAAGCGAACCAGGTCGGCTATTTGGTTGTAAAACGCGCTACTCGCAGATATGGGAATCCGCGAAACGGGCCAGAAGTCTTGCCAGCGGAAATGCAACCTGGGGTCACTAGGCTGTGTAGTTGCCCGGCCCTGCACGGTTTATCTTTGTGTCCTCAGAGGATATTTCAAATCGCGACAGGGGGTTCGTCAATCGTCGCTTCTGACGGGAAGGGGCTGGCGATATCGCCCGCCCCTTGCTACTTCTCAGTCTTCGGAATGGTTGTTGTGAGTTGGCAGCTCGCACGCGCGTCCATCGTGGACACAGCGACTGCCATACTCGCCGCTGGATCACTCTTCAGTTTGCTGCGATTTCGATCGAACTCGCGCGGCTGGTGCTTCTCGGGGCATTCGTTCGCGGTCGCGGGCCATTGCCGTGTGCTTCGCACGGCGCCGAGCACAGGCAGGATTGCTGCAGTACCATGCCGTCCATACGCGCATCAAGACGACAACTAGGGCGCAAGGCGCAAGCTGGTCAAGATTGGCGGTCCCGGCTTTTGAAACCTGGAACATCGCTTGAGCAATCTCGACAGGCTCGGCCTTTAACGCCTTCGATTCCCTCGTTCGCGATAAAAGGAACCATAATCAGAGCGGCGAGCGGATCAGTCCACCAAAGGCCAAACAAAGCATTGATGGCCAAGCCCCCGAGCAAGATTGCCGACAGATAGGTGCAGAACTCTGCCTGTTGAGCGTCGGCGTGCATGGCGGCACTCCCGAGGTGCGCGCCAACCTTGTGCTTCGCACGAGAGAGCAGCGGCATCGCGAGAAGGGAGACGCAAGCGAGGACAATTCCGGGAATGCTGTGCTCGGGGGTGCGGTGTTGCAAGAGATCTTTCGCCGATTCGTAAGTAATGTAAACCGCGAGCCCGAGAAAGCACAGACCTACGATCCTGAGGGCTCGTTTCTCATTTCGGTGCCGCTGCTCTACGTCAGCGTCAACAGACATCCTCCACAGCAACACCGACCCGGAAAGCACTTCGATAAAGCTGTCTATTCCGAAGCCCATCAGAGAAATGCTTCCGGCCATTGCACCTGCAATGATCGCTACAATCCCCTCGAGTGCGTTCCATGTGATCGTGAAGTATTCCAGGCGTCTGCCCCGCTGCGCTGCTTGCGCTCGGCTGACATTAATAATGAGTTCTGCCATGAGAGTAGCTTACTACTTGTGGCGAATGAACTCGGATGCGCTCGTTCTTCATGTTCAGAGACCGCGTTCAGCTCGACAAAGGAGCCCTTCAAAATACTTGTTGACCCCGGACCATGGTACGGGGAACGCTGGCCATGGCTGAGAAGGGGTACCCTTTTAGGCTGCCTAAGCGCCTTTCGCTTTCGATATACCTTGAAATTCCAATGGCAAGTGCGCATCGACCAGCGATGCACCGCCGTCTACATCGATCAACTGACCTGTGATCCAGCCTGCCTCTTCAGAGCAGATCAGGGCAACCGCGTTGCCGATGTCAGATGGTGTTCCCAATCGACCCATAGGAGTCCACCCGCGTTCCTGCCACTCGCGCAAACCTGTTTGGAAGGTTTCTGGCAGGCTGTTGAGCACACTGTCTTCAACCCAACCCGGGCTGATAGTGTTCACTGTGATGCCTTGGCGGGCCAGCGCAACAGCGAAATAGCGCACCAGCACCTCCAAAGCTGCTTTCGCCGCGCCCATTGCGATCCACGGCTGCCAACTTCCGAAGCGTCCGCCTGGAGCGAAGCTGATCGCGATGATCCTTCCTCCATTTGACATCAGCGGAACCGCCTCGCGCACTGCAACCAGAAATGCTTTTGCCTGCGAATCCATAGCCGTGTTCCATTGGTCCAGAGTGAGCTCCATCGGAGGCGCGTAGAAGGTCGCCGCTTCTGTTCGCGCATTGCTGACGAAAATGTCGAGCGAGCCGAACTCGGAGCGAACTTGTTGGAACAGCCGGCGGACCTCATCCGGCTGGCAAACATCAGCCTGAACGAGGAAGCCGTTCGACCCGAGGCCGCGTATCGTCTCCAGCGTCAACTGCGCGGCGTGCTGATTGCGATAGTAATGAATCGCAACGCGAGCACCCCTTTCCGCCAGCTTCAGCGCGATGCCTCGGCCAATTCCCCGAGAACTACCGGTGACCAGAGCATTTTTTCCTTTGAATGACATAAGTACCTCCACGACTACCGCGCGATGCTAATGCTGCTGCTCGGGATGGTCAACGGTTTCACTGCCATGGAAAGGTGTGCAAAATTACGTCACCCCACGCATCGCTTAGCCCCCTGCATTTTTGTCCGATGACGAAATTATTGTTGTCATATATGTGCTGAACAGAACATACATCGCGACGCGAGGGGCGCATAGTGATGGCTACCGGGGGTTCTGAATTTAGATATCTCGGGTGGAGGATTGCTTCATGCACCGCATAAATCGCTATATCGGTTCACTACTCTTGGCTGCTGCCATTGCTGCACCAACTGCAATCATGGCCGCCCCCAGACCTCAAGACGCCGGCGTTCAGGTCCGAGTCTACGATCGGAACCACCGTGATTACCATAACTGGGACGACCACGAAGACCGCGCGTACAGGCGTTACCTGGCAGTACAGCACAGAAGTTATCGTAAGTATGACCGGCAGCACTACAGAGTGCAGAAGCACTACTGGAATTGGCGCCACAGTCATCCGGACCGCGATTAACGAAGGCTGAGTGTCGCAAGCTTGCCAGGCGTCAGCAGGCATGAGCAAAGAGAAAGAGAACTGGCTTCTCTCGAGAGGAGCCGCTCTTTTATTGCGGCTTGAGACGTTGGTGCTCGGGCAACGACCAGTGGTCATCACCTCCCGCGGCGACATAGCAGATTTTGCGTGACTGTGGTCCGAATGACCCCTGCTAACGGACGAACTCCCGAATAGAAGCGTTGACCTCGGCCGATTGTCTGTGGACGAGCCAGTGAGAAGCGTCAGGAATGCGTTTGATGGTCAATTGAGGAACGAACTCCCGCAGACCATCCAGGTTTTGCGGCACCATGGCGGGATCCTTTTCGCCCCAGATGACCAGGGTCGGAACGTTGACCATGAAGGAGGAAGGATTTGAGGCTTCGCCGGCCGACGCCGCGCTGAGTCGATTGGCGCGATAATAGTTGAGGCCGCCGGTGAGCGCGCCGGGCTGTGACCAGGCTTTGATGTATTCAGGCTTGTCTTCGGGCAGCAGGCCATTTTTCGAACCGAATGCGACGACCTTGTTGGCTAGAACGTCAAAATTGTTGGCCGACAAAAAATGTTCAGCCTCATCGCTGCGAAACATCTCCATGTACTCGCTGGCCTTTTTCTGCGCGGGATCAGAAGTTAAAAGGCGGGCGAAAACGGCAGGATGCGGCGCGTTGATTATCACCAATTTCTCGAGAGCCTCCGGGTGGGCGCTGGCGAAGGCCCACGCGACAAAGCCACCCCAGTCGTGGCCCGCTAGAACAAACTTCTTGCCGCGGGAGAGATGGTCAGCAAAGGCGCGAATGTCCTCGACCAATACGTTGAGCCGATACTGAGCGACGTCGCTGGGCTTGTCGGAGAGATTGAAGCCGCGCATGTCTAGCGCGACGGCGTGGTGGTCCTTGCCGAAATCAGCTAGCTGATTTTTCCACGCATACCAGAATTCCGGGAAACCGTGCAGAAACAAGATGAGCGGGCCTGTTCCGGCAGTGACATAGTGCAGGCGAACACCGTTCACCTTGGCGTACTCGTCCTTTAGCATCGGCTTCTCACGTTTCGCCGCTAGATTAGTCGGCCAGAAGAATCCCGCCATTAGCAGTCCAGTTAGAGCGTAAGCGTAAAAGCGACGTCTGGGGAATCCTGTCTTCCGGTGGCATGGCTGAGTTTAGACTTGACTTGGAGGGAGAGCCTCAATACTATGTTCGACTAGGCCTAGAGCAAAATTGGCTGAGTTGAGTCTGAGGTGCAGTTTGGATCCCATGAAAAACCGCGAGCAACGGGACCTCTTTCCCGGCGCCCTAGAGATGATGATTCTCCGAACGTTGAAGCGGCAACCGCTACACGGCTACGCCCTCGCGCAGCATATTAAGCGAACGTCTAACGATTTGCTCCAGATTGAAGAAGGCTCACTCTACCCGGCTCTTCAGCGCCTTCTGAAGGAAGAGCTGGTCAAAGCCGAGTGGGGCATTTCCTCGACAAATCGTCGCGTCCGGATCTACAAGTTGAACGCAGCGGGAGCGAAACATCTTGAGCATGAAGTGTCGCGTTTTGAAAGAATGCTCGAAGGGATTACGCGTGTTTTGGCTCCTGGTGGATCATGAATTGGATTAAGCAACTATTCTCGCGTCGTCGTCTTTACGGCGATCTCTCAGACGAGATTCAGGGGCACCTCGATGAAAAGATCGAGGAGCTGGTAGCGGCCGGAATGTCCAAGGCAGAAGCTGCCGGAGCAGCTCGCCGAGAATTTGGAAACGTAACCCTGGTTGAGGAGGACAGCCGCGAAGTGTGGCGATGGCCATCCATCGAAGACTTTTTGATGGATGTCCACTATGGGCTTCGCACGTTACGCAAGAATCCCGGATTCACCGCCGCGGCGGTTATTGCATTGGCATTGGGGATCGGCGCAAACACGGCGATTTTCAGTGTCGTGAACGGCGTATTGCTGCGGCCGCTGCCCTATCGCGATCCAAGTCGCTTGGTAGTGGTCTCGTTGTTCAACCAGAAGACTCAGGAAACCTTCCCGCTTTGCGACGCCGACTTTCTTGACTGGCGCGCACAGAACCAGGTGTTCAGCGACATCGCCGCGTTTGGCGGCAATGGATTCAACATCACCGGTTCGGGGTCGCCTGAGCAAGTGCGGGGTGGCGTGGTGACGGCAGAGTTTTTTTCCACGCTGGGTGTGATGCCGGTCTTGGGTCGCACCTTTCTGCCGGGTGAAGACCGCCCCGGCAGCCCTCCCATGGCGGTACTCAGTTACAACCTGTGGCAGAACCGCTATGGCTCTGGCCCAGGTGTAATCGGCCAGGGACTTGTGTTGAATGGGTTGAGCACCACAATCATCGGCGTCATGCCTCCTAGGTTTCTTCCGAGCCCAGAAACGCAGTTGTGGACGAATCTAGTGATCAAGCCGCCCACCTTCCGGGGACCGTACTATCTCACCGGCGAAGCACGACTGAAGCCCGGTGCGACCATAGAGCAGGCCCGCTCGGAACTCGCCGCCATAGCTCACCGGATTGAGCAGCAGAATCCCGTCACTAATTCCAATATGAGTTTCCGGCTTACGCCGCTCGAAGAGGCAATTGTCGGCGATGTGCGTCCGGCGCTGCTCGTGCTCCTCGGAGCAGTTGCGTTTGTGCTGCTCATCGCATCAGCGAACGTAGCCAACCTGCTGCTGGCTCGAGCCTCCGTGCGCGAAAGGGAAATGGCGATTCGCGCGGCGCTGGGAGCGAGCCGGGCCCGACTGATGGGGCAATTGCTCACCGAAAGCATACTTCTTGCAGCTATCGGGGGGTTGTTGGGTCTACTGTTTGCCAGGTGGGGTGTGAAGTTACTGTTGGAACTCGGGCCGAGTAATCTTCCGCGCCTCGAAGAGATCGCGATCAACGGCCGAGTGCTCGCGTTCACGTTTCTGATTTCCCTCGCGAGCGGAATTCTTTTCGGGCTGGTACCGGCTTTCCAGAGCCGCCGAAGCGATTTGAACAGGTCGCTGAAGGAAGGCGGCCGAAGCGCAGCAGAGGGTCAGGGCCGGAGCCGCGTGCGCAGCGCCCTAGTGGTCGCCGAGATCGCGCTGTCGTTGGTTTTGCTCGTCGGTGGCGGCTTGATGTTGAAGAGCTTTCTCCGGCTGCAGGCGGTGAGTCCGGGGGTTAATCCGAACAATGCTTTGACGATGCAAATCACGCTTCCGCAGCGCCAATACCACGACGACAGCCAAGTGATCTCGTTTTATCAACACCTGCTCGAGAAAGTGCAGATACTGCCCGGAGTCGAGTCCGCGGGAGTCGGGATAAGTTTGCCGCCGAATCTGTTGGAGGTCACTGATTATTTCACCGTCGAAGGTCAGGCGGCGGTGTCCGAGCGAATGTTGGGGCTAGCCGACCTTGTATTCGCCAGTCCCGATTACTTTCGCGCGCTGGGCGTTCCCCTGGTCAAAGGGCGATACTTCACCGTTGCAGATCGCGCCGACAGCGCAAAGGTCGCCATCGTTAACCTGACACTGGCGCATCACTACTGGCCCAACGAGAACCCCATCGGCAAGAGGCTGAGGACTGGGGGGCCGGAGCGACCGAACAATCCGTGGCTGGAAGTTGTGGGGGTGGTCGGAGACATTAAGTATAGTGGCCTGGATGCCGCGCCAGAGATGGTGTTGTACGAACCCTACCCGCAAGCCGCCTGGTCATCGATGTACCTGGTGGTGCGCACCTCCTCCAAACTGGATAAGCCAGCGATGCTAGGATCGGCGGTGCAGAATGCGGTCTGGTCACTCGACAAGGACGTGCCCGTGGCGCATATCCGCACCATGGAAGAACTCCTGTCTGAGTCTGTGGAGCAGCCGCGCTTCCGCACCGTGCTCCTCGAGATATTCGCTCTCATAGCCCTGTGTCTTGCCACTGTCGGAATCTACGCCGTTCTTGCGTACTCAGTTAGCCAACGCAGGCACGAGATCGGCATCCGGATGGCTCTTGGAGCGAAGCGCAGCGATGTCCTCTGGCTGGTGGTTGGGCAGGGTATGCTCCTCACGTTGATCGGCGTGGCACTCGGTGTTACAGGGGCCTTCATGCTCACACGTTTCCTATCCACGTTGCTCTATGGGGTTCGCCCGACGGACCCAGCCACATTTGTAGTTGTCCCGGGGCTGTTGGCCTGTGTTGCGCTCGTGGCCTGCTACATCCCAGCGCGTCGGGCGACGCGCGTTGATCCCATGGTGGCCCTGCATCACGAATAATCGCCCAAGGCCAATGGTCGTCGCCTATTTTCGCCGACCTCAACTCCAAAACATGAATAAGAGCCTTCTTCAGCGCTTTTGCAGTAACTTACACTGCAATGATCTAGTGGCCCGCCACGACATTCCCGCCACGCTGTTATTCAGGACGGGCGCCGCCGAGGCGCACTACGAGGCCGCTTGATACCCAGATGTTGTTCTGGTGGGCGCTGAAAAGCGAAGTCCGATAGTAGTCGGCGTCGAAGACGCGGATCGCGAAGTGCGGTGTCAAGTTGAAATCCACACCGCCGCCGGCCTTCATCGAGAACCCCAGGTCCGTGTACTGCAACCCGCCGGCGCCGGTCTGGGTGTTGTTGACGTGCGAGCCGCCTACCAGCAGTTCCGCGAAGGGGCTGACGCGCCATTTGTTTCGCTCGCGGTAAAACACACGAGCGCCATAGTGGTTTCCGTACAGCTTCACATTCACGCCGTTGTATGACGATTTGTTGTAGCTGGAGTCCGCCACGATCTGCAGCCAGGGCCTGGCGTTCCAAGCAAACGAGCCGACGATTCCTTTGGTATTGGTGTTGGTGCCGGAGTCGTTTATGCGTGCATAGGCGAAGCCGCCGAACAGTTCCGCGACCGGCGTTCTCGCCCTGACTGAAACCGGACTCTGCGCCAAAGCCGACGTGGCAGCAAAGAGAAGCACGGCGAGTAAGGACATGCGATTCTTCATGTTTGCGTTCCCCCTCAATACAGGCCGGGCTTTGCGCCAGCCTGTCCCAAACGCACAGTACTGAGTGATAACCGAAACAATCCTACGATGAGGGGAGTCGGCGTCGACCGCAATCGAAGGTGAGCGTGGGTGTGCTGAAAGCGGGACCTGAACGGAAGGGCAGACAAGTAGGAGAAATGGGTCGAGATCCGTCCGGAGAAGAGCTTTCAGTGCAAGCGTTTCGCCACTAGGATTCACAAGCACGCGGCAGCGATTCGCCGCTCCGCAGTGGTATAGTGCGGGCAAATTTCGTGCGCTCCGGAGTAGGAGGAAGCATGGGTCTTTGTATTTTGCGTATGCCGCAACGGCTGATCGGCGCTCTCGCCGTCCATGTCGCGCTGCTTTTTGTTCTTGTGGTGATCCCCGCCCGCGCACAGGATAAGAATCCCCTCGCCAAGGATCCCAATGCCGCGAAGCTAGGGGAATTTGAATTTCGCGCTAACTGCGCGTTTTGCCATGGCCTTGGCGCCCGCGGCGGTGGCCGCGGTCCCGATCTGACCCGCGCGCAGAAAAAGCACGGAAATTCCGACGCCGATCTCTTTCGCACCATCAATGACGGTGTTCCTGGCACGGCCATGCCGCCGAACGGCGCCACGCAGCAGGGCGTGGGAATGACCGAGGAAGAAATCTGGCAAGTGATTTCCTATATTCGCAGCGTGCAGGTAAAAACTCCGCCTCAGCAGGTGGGGAATGCCGCGCGCGGCAAAGAACTCTTTATCGGTTCAGCGGCGTGCGCCACGTGCCACATGATTGAAGGCAAGGGCGGGCGTCTCGGTCCGGACCTAACCGTCACGGGCTCTGCACGCTCGCTTGAATACATTGTCGACTCCATACGCAATCCAAGCCGCCGCCTCGCTCAGGGCATTTCCGAGGCAATGAAGGAATTTTCGCAAGAGTACGAGACTGTGACCGTCACGGACGAACACGGGCAAAAGTTCCAGGGCGTGGTCCTGAACGAAGACAATTTCACGCTGCAAATGCTCGATACGCGCGAGCAGCTTCACCTTTTCGAGAAGGACAAGGTGCGCTCACTCGACAAGAGCCGCGAATCTTTAATGCCGAAGTACGACGAAAAAATGCTCCCGGAAAAAGATCTGCAAGACATCGTCGCTTATTTGTTGAGCCTGGGTAGCAGCAAGTGAGTCGTGAGCCTTGAATTTTGGAGAACGTCGTCGTAGAGGGAGTCTAGCGCGCGTGCTTAGGACCTTTGTTCGAGAGAACATCAGTGCGAGGCTGGCGATGAAACATACGATTTGTAAGGCAGCAACCGTCGTGATTTACGGTTTGTTCTGTTGTTCCGCGCGGGCGCAGGTGACGCCGCAACGCCTGCTCGATTCCGCCAAGGAGCCGCAAAACTGGCTTACCTATTCCGGTGACTACGCGGGTCATCGGTTTAGCGCACTCGACCAGATCAATATTGCCAATGCGCATTCGCTGGTGCCGAAGTGGGCATATCAGACCATGGCCGGCGGAAAATTCGAGACCACACCGCTTGTTGTCGATGGCGTGCTGTACGGCACGGGCCAGGACGATCGCGCATTCGCGCTGGACGCGCGCACCGGCAGGCCTATCTGGACATACCAGCGCGCGCTGCCGGCCGATATTCGACCCTGCTGCGGACGCGTCAATCGTGGCTTGGCCATTCTCGGCGACAAAGTTTTCCTGGGCACGCTCGATTCCCATGTGGTCGCGCTGGACGCCAAGACCGGCAACCTCGCTTGGGATGTGACCGCCTTCGATTACACCAAGGGCTACAGCATCACGCTCGCGCCGCTGGCGGTGAAAAATCTCGTCATCGTTGGCGTCAGCGGCGGCGAGTATGGCATTCGCGGTTTCATCGACGCTTACGACGCGAACACCGGCGAGCGCAAATGGCGCTTCTACACGATTCCCGGTCCAGGTGAACCCGGTCACGAAAGCTGGGAAGGCGACTCGTGGAAAATCGGCGGCGCCCCTGCGTGGATCACCGGCTCGTACGACCCTGGAACCAACACGACATTCTGGACCACCGGCAATCCGTCTCCTTCCAATCGCGGCGAAGGGCGTGCTGGCGACAACCTCTACAGTAATTCACTCCTGGCCCTGGATGCGGATACCGGCAAACTAAAGTGGTATTTCCAGTTCACCAAGCACGACGAGCACGATTACGACGCCACGCAAGTTCCGGTTTTACTCGAGCGTGACGGCCAGCACTTGCTGATTCAAGCCAATCGCAACGGTTTCTTCTACGTGCTCGACCGCACCAACGGCAAATTAATCTCCTCGAACACGTATGCCAAAGTTACTTGGAGCACCAACAAGGACGCTGAGGGGCGCCCCGTCGCTAACAAGGAGTCAACCCCAACCGCGGACGGCAGCCGCGTCTGCCCCGGCGCCGCCGGCGCGACAAACTGGATGTCGCCCACTTTCGATCCGCAAACCGGCTTCTTCTATGTGACCGCGCGCGAGCAGTGCGACATTTTCAGCACCGCCGCGCAGCCATATCAGGCCGGGCATGCGTATTACGGCAGCGCGTATTTTCCGAACGATGATGCCGCGCCGTTCTGGGGCGCGCTCCGCGCCATCGATCCCGCCACCGGAAAAATCAAATGGGAATGGAAGCATCCGTCGCCCACGTGGGCGGGAGTGCTCTCGACCGCGGGCGGCCTGGTCTTCACCGGCGACGCCGAAGGAAATTTCATCGCGCTGGACGCCGCGACCGGCAAACCGCTCTGGCACTTCCAAGCCGGCGCGTCAGTGTACTCGTCGCCTATGGCCTACGCCGTCGACGGAAAAGAGTACATCGCAGTAGCTGCCGGGTCCGCTCTGTTCACCTTCGGCGTGCCATAAACAACGCCGTCACACGTTCAACATCTCAATTGCGGTGAGCGCGTAAATCGCTGCGCACTCGCGTATCTTCCTCAAATCGACATATTCCTTCGGCCCATGCGCAACCGATAGCAACCCAGGCCCGTACGCGTAGGCTGGAATACCTAACGCGGCGTAGAAGCGAATCTCCAGCAAACCCGGACACATCTCAAATCGCGGCGCTTCGCCGCTTACCGCCTTCACACTCTGCGCGAGCACACGCCCGAGCTTCTCCTCCTCCGAGCAAGCGGCCGCGCGGCCTTCCTGCAAAACCTCCCATTTCAAGCGAATGCCGTCACGCCGGCACTCTTCCAGCACCTCGATTAGCCGATCTCTTTCCGCGTCAAAATCTTCTTCAGGGTTGATGCGCCGATCGACGGTGAACCAGCACTGCTCCGGAACAACGTTGAAGTTCGCCCCGCCACCGCTCTCGCCACCCAGCATCAAAATGGAATTGCGAGCCTGCTCAGCACCGATCGTGTAGCGCGTTTCTCTCTGTTCCACTTCGCGCTTCAGCTCCTGCAGCCGCTCTACAACGCGCAACATCTGTTCAAACGCATTCTCGCCCCGATGTTGCAAACCAACGTGCGCAGACTTGCCCAATACCTTGATCCGCAAAGAGATCGCGCCACGGTTCGCATTCCACACTACGCCGCTGGTAGGCTCCGGCATAAGCATCCCAATCCCGTCGCGGCCAAGCTTGCCTTCGCGAGCAAGCCATGCCGAGCCGCGCGCGCCGCCGGTCTCTTCGTCGGGAACTAGCGCGAGAGCAACCCTTCCTCCAAGCCCAACGCCGCATTCCTTCAGCGCGCGAATTGCAAAAAGCATGGCCACAATTCCGCCTTTCATGTCGCAAGAACCGCGGCCAAATAAAAAATGCTCCCGGCGCTCGGGCTGAAATTGCTCTGGTGATTGAGCCGGCACTACGTCGTAATGCCCATGAAAATACAGCGTGTGCCTTCTGCTCCCCAAACTCGCCATCAGGCTCACCGCTGGCTCGTTGCTTGCCACGGGCCTGTCAAGCGAGCCAGGGAATTCGTGCCGTTCGCATGTGAGGCCTGCCTGACAAAGCCTCTTCTCCAATAGGTCCGCACAGACTCGATAATTTCTTCCAGGCGGATTTTCTGTGGGCACGCTTACAAGTTCCGCCAGGAGCCCGGCCATCTCGTCCTCGCGTGGCTGCAGCCACGCGAGCAAGCGCTCAGCCACATCGGAGCCTCCGTGGGAAGCGGAACTCATGGACTACATCCTAAGTAGGCACGCACGAGTCGCCAAGCTCCAAATTGGTGGCGAACTGACCGCTCCGCCGCCGATTCACATCGCGTTGACACGCCTGCACGCCTCCGCTACGCTTTTCAGTTCGCGCATCCCGTAATTCCGATGCGTGTAGCTACAAGAGCCTCAGGTCAGAAGACCCGAGCCAAACTGGACAAACCGCCGCATGGCTGAAGAAAAGCTGCCCACCCGCTCGCAAGATTTTTCCGAGTGGTACAACCAACTGGTTTTGAAGGCGCAACTCGCCGACTACGCACCGGTACGCGGCTGCATGATCGTGCGTCCCTACGGATGGGCGCTCTGGGAAAACATTCAGCAGGCTCTAGACCGGCGTTTCAAGGCTACCGGGCACCAGAACGTGGCGTTTCCGTTGTTAATCCCGCGGAGCTTCATCGACAAGGAAAAGCACCACGTTGAGGGATTTTCTCCGGAACTCGCGGTGGTCACCATCGGCGGCGGCGAAGAGCTCGCCGAACCGCTCGTCATACGGCCTACCTCAGAAACCATCATCGGCCACATGTGGTCGAAATGGATTCAGTCGTACCGCGATCTGCCCGTACTGATGAACCAGTGGAACAGCGTCGTGCGCTGGGAGCTGCGCACGAAACTCTTCCTCCGCACGCTCGAATTTTACTGGCAGGAGGGCCACACGGCGCACGCCACGCGCGAAGAAGCCGAAGCGGAAACGCGTCAGATGCTCGACATCTATACCGATTTCGCCGTCAACGACGCGGCCATCCCCGTGATCCCCGGCAAGAAATCCGACGCCGAAAAGTTTGCCGGCGCGGACGTCACCTACTCGATCGAAGCCATGATGGGTGACGGCAAGGCGCTGCAGTCCGGCACGTCGCACTTCCTAGGGCAAAATTTCGCACAAGCCTTCGAGGTTCGCTACCTCGACCAGAACGGCCAGCTCCAGTATTGCTGGACAACTTCCTGGGGACTCTCCACCCGTGTCGTCGGCGCCATCATCATGGTGCACGGCGACGATCAGGGACTGGTTCTGCCGCCGAAACTGGCGCCCTATCAAGTCGTGATCGTACCCATTCACAAGAGCGATGAGGAAAAATCTTTGGTTCTCGACACCGCTCGAAAATTGAAAGCGGAGCTCGCGAAAGCCAACATTCGCGTTACGCTCGACGAGCGCGAAGGCTCCAGCCCCGGCTGGAAATTCAACGATTGGGAGATGCGCGGAGTTCCTCTGCGCATCGAACTCGGACCTAAAGACATTGCCAAGCAAGCCGCCGTCCTCGCGCGCCGTGACCGGCCCGGCAGGGAGGGGAAGATCAGCGCATCACTGGCCGACCTGCCCGTCACCGTCGAACGGCTGCTCGCTGAAATTCAGCAGTCACTTCATGACAAGGCTCTGGCGTTCCGTAAATCCAACACGCACGACGCGAAAACTTACGACGACCTCAAGAAGGCGGTGGAAACCGGTTTCGCCTTTTCGTATTGGTGTGGGAGCCCGGAGTGCGAAGGCAAAATCAAGGAAGAAACCCGCGCCACCATGCGTTGCATCCCTCTCGAACAATCCGGCGGCCCCGGGGTCTGTGTGTACTGCGGCAAGCCGGCAGCAGAGCGCGCTATCTTCGCGCGCGCCTACTAAGCATCCCAAACTTAAGGCCATGTTGCTCACCCGGAACACCTCGCGCGGCTCGCGCTCGACACCCACTCTGCGCCGATGTTAGCGTAAAAATACGAACCGTTCAGCCATTTTTCGCTGACGACACCTGTTCTTGGGATCGTTCAGCCATGGAGAGACATTCTGCTATTCCAGATTGACAGCAGGCAGCGCCGCCTCCGCACCCAGCGTGGCGAAGGTAAGTTTAAGGCTATCGCCTATACCGCGATTGTCGTCTTCGCTGCATATGCCGCCTTCAAACTCATTCCTCCCTACCTCGCCGAATACCAGCTTTCCGACAAAATGCAGGAGCAAGCCCGCTTTGCCGTGGTAAATCGCTACTCGGAAGAGCAAATCCGAGAAACAATCTTCAAAGAAGCCCAGGACTTGGACATCCCGCTGAAAAAAGAAGAGATCAAGGTCCTCGCCTCGGCGTCACTGGTGAGAATTTCCGTGGACTACACTGTACCCATCGACCTGCTGGTCTACAAAATGGAGCTTCATTTCACCCCTTCTAGCCAGAATAAGTCGCTCTTGTAACGCGCTGCTTGCCGTGGGCGCTCAGTTCATCGCAAAAAACCCGTCGACATTTGCCAACGTGTGCCCATTTCGCAACTCCGCAACTTTCTCCCTCGCCTTCCTTACCGTACTCACTTGCGAGACAATAGAACTCCAGCCACTGGGAGCTAGAGTGTGCGCATCCGCATCCTGAAGGGTTTTTGGACCTCCGGTCTCGGTCTGACCATTCTCGGAGTGCTGTTCGCGATTTTTCTGACGGCCGCGGGCCTTTTCACCTACTACTACACAAAGTATTCCCGCATGATCGACGCCCGCCTCTCCGGCCACGTCTTGCAGAACACCACGCAAATCTTCTCCGCTCCCGAGCACATCTCTGTCGGTCAGGCCATCAGCCCGGAAGAGCTCACGGGCTATCTCCAGCGGTCCGGCTATCGCCCGGAAGCCGATGAAAACGCCCTGGGCCAGTACACCATACAGCGCAACTCCGTGGACATTCGCCCCTCCAAGTTCTCGTACTTCGTTGGCGGAAATGCGCTGGAAGTGCAATTCACTGGTAAAACTATTCGCGCCATCCGTCCGCTCGGCGGTGGAAACGCCCTGGATAACGCTGATATCGAGCCTGAGCTCATCACCAATCTCTTCGACAGCGCGCGCGAAAAGCGCCGCCCGGTCCGCTACGACGATCTCCCCCCGCTTCTCGTCCACGCCATTCTCTCCGCCGAAGACAAACGCTTCTTCGAGCATGGCGGCTTCGACTTCGTGCGGATCGCCGGCGCTGCTTGGGCTGACTTGCGTCACACGAGCAGTCATTTTCAGGGCGCCAGCACCATCACCATGCAAGTGGCGCGCACTTTTTTTCTTAGCAACGAGCGCACGTTCCGCCGCAAAGTTGCCGAAGCTATGGTTTCCCTGGAGCTCGAGCAGCGGTTCACCAAGCAGCAAATTTTCGAGCTCTACGCCAATGAGGTCTATCTCGGCAACCGCGGCAGTTTCGGCATCCGGGGATTTTCGCAAGCGAGCGTAGCCTATTTCGGCAAGGACCTTCGCCAGCTTACCCTTTCTGAATGCGCCTATCTCGCGGGCATTATTCGCGCACCAAATTATTATTCCTCCGCCGACCGCCATCCCGAGCGCGGCGCGCAAGCTCGCGACCGCGTGCTCACGCAAATGTTCGACAACAAATACATCAACGACCCGGATGTTCAGGAAGCCAAAAAAGCTACGCTAAAGATCGTCAAAGCCTCCGTCTCCGGCAGCGAAGCCCCTTACTTCGTCGACATGATCAAGGACCACCTGCTCGACAAGTACTCCGAAAGCGACCTGCTCAGTGAAAAGTTTCGCGTTTACACCACGCTCGATCCGGCGTTACAGCGTGCTGCCGCCTCTGCCATCGAAGCCGGAATGAAGAACGTCGACATTCTGCTCGCCAAGAAATATGACCGCTGGCGCAAGGAACAAGCTAAGAAAGGCACTAGCGAGCCGATCCCGCAGGCGCAAGCCGCGCTCGTAGCCCTTGATCCACGCACCGGGGAGATCAAAGCCGTTATCGGCGGGCGCGACTACGGACAGAGCCAGCTTAACCACGCTCTCGCGCATCGCCAGCCAGGTTCCGTCTTCAAGCCCTTTGTCTATGCTGCCGCCTTTGATAACGCCGTCGACGGCGTGCAGCCTATCGTCACTCCGGCTACGACAATTGACGACGAGCCCACCACGTTTGAATACGACGGCGTCGACTACACGCCCAACAACTTCGGCGAGAGGTTTATGGGCCGCGTCACCGCGCGCGACGCCCTCACTAATTCGCTGAACGTCGCCACGGTTAAAGTTGCCGAGCTCATCGGCTACGGCCGCGTTGTGCAAATCGCGCGCCAGATGGGACTAGGCAACAACATCCGCGCCACGCCCGCCGTCGCCCTCGGCGCCTACGAGATGACGCCGGTGGACGTCGCCGCCGGCTACACAACCTTCGCTAACATCGGCACCCGCGCCGAGCCGCAGTTCATCCGCAACATCATTGGCGCCGACGGCACTGTCCTCGAGAAGGTTACGCCGCAAACGCACACAGCGCTTGACCCGCGCGTCGCCTATCTTGTTACCAGCGTCCTCAAGGATGTCTTGAACCACGGCACCGGAGCTGGCGTCCGAGCTCGCGGCTTCACTCTGCCCGCCGCAGGAAAGACGGGCACCTCCCGCGATGGCTGGTTCGCCGGCTTCACCTCCAATCTTGTTTGCGTCATCTGGATCGGGTTCGACGACAATCGCGACCTTGGCCTGCCTGGCGGTTCCACCGCTGCGCCCATCTGGGCGGACTTCATGAACCACGCCACCGCGCTTCCCTCGTATCGCGACGTGAAAGATTTCGAAGCCCCCGAAGGCGTTCAATCCGTGCTCATCGATCCTGAATCCTTGCAACTGGCCACTTCCAATTGCCCAACCACGCGTCAGGAAGTCTACGTTGCTGGTTCCGCGCCCACGCAGTACTGCGAAATTCACGGGGGCCACAACGTCTTCACCTCTGCTGGTTCTTGGCTTTCGCATGTTTTCGGCGGCGGCCAACCAAAGGAGCCTCCCAAGGACGCCGACGGAAAGCCAATTCCTTACGATCCGAATCGTCCGCCAAACGCCACCGGCCAGGGACAGCCCTCGGAGCCCGTCGAGGCCAAGGACAAGGAAGACGAAAAGAAAAAGAATCCCTTGAAGAAGATTTTTGGTATCTTTGGAGGTAAGAAGAAGGACTCCGACAAGCCTAAGCCGGACGACCCATCGAACCCGGACAAGACTAAGCCGGATAACAAAGGAGACTCGCCATGACTCGTCTTCGAATGGCGTTGCCCGTTAGCTTTCTCCTCGTTAGCCTGACCCTCCCCTCCATTGGCCAGACCAGCGACGACTCCCGCAAAGAATCATTCGTTCCTTCCATGCAGACGCAGTCTCAGGTTTCTAAGGCGGCGACAAACCCTGCGGAACGCCAGATGAGCGGGGAAGAGATAGGAGACCTGTACATGGCTCGCAAGCAATATCGCGAGGCCACGGAGCAATACAAATTGCTCAGCGACCAAAATCCTCGCAACGCGGTCTACCTGAACAAGCTGGGCATCGCGCTGCACCAGCAAACCGCTTTGGGGGCCGCGCTGAAATACTACGAGCGCGCCGTAAAGGTCGACCCGCAATACGCCGATGCCGAAAATAACATCGGCACGATCTGGTATCAGCGCAAGAAATACGGCAAAGCCATTCGCGCCTATCAAAAGGCAATCAAGATGCGGGATGACATGCCTGTGCTTTACAGCAATCTCGGCTACGCGTATTTCAGCCAGGGCAGGTACGAAGCCTCGATCATCGCCTTCCGCACTGCGTTAGCGAAAGACCCCCAATTTTTTGAGCGCGGCTCCTCGCGTACGGGCTCTATCCTGCAGGACCGTTCCGTACTAGACCGCGGCCGCTTCTATTTCTTGCTGGCGAAATCCTTCGCCGAAGCCGGCAATGTCGAGCGTGCAGTCTTTTATTTGCGCAAGGCCAAAGAAGAAGGCTACGCCAAAATCAACGAAGTGAAGAACGATCCCGCGTTCGCCGCCGTGCTGAAAGATCCCGTGGTCATCGATCTTCTCGCTCCCAAACCGGTTGAATCCGCGCAACCATAACCTGCAGCCCGCACCGTCGTAGCGCCGGCATCTCGACGGCCCACAGTTAGCGGTTGCTTGTTGAACATTTCGCAAGCATGTTTACCATCGGTCGCACGCTCCGTAAGCGTAAATACGAGTTCCCTTGCGTCTGTTACAATGCGTAGGAACCATGTCCCCGGATCGTTTCACCCGTCGCGCTCTGCTTGCCTCCTGCGCGCTGCTCTGCGCCACCGCGTCCGTCAACGCCCAACAACCTCTCGCCCGCACGAACGGTGCAGCACAATCCGGCGTCTACCTCGTTTTCCCTTTTGAAAACGCTGGCGCTTCCCCCCGTCTTGACTGGCTTGGCGAAGGCCTTGAAGAGCTCACCATCCAGGCTCTCTCCGCCGTTGGCCAGCAGGTGTATTCCCATGCCGGCCGCACCACCGAACTCGAGCGCAACGGTCTTCCTTTCTCCGCCAAGCTCAGCCGCGCCAGCATGCTGCGGGTTGCCCAGGACCTCGACGCCGACTTCGTCGTCTTCGGCTCCTTCACTTCCGATGGCAAGGCTTTGACGATAGATTCACGCGTCCTTCGCACCGATCCGCTGACGCTGCTTCCCTCTGTACGCGAGACGGGTCCGCTCGATTCGCTGATGGACATGCAGTCCAGGGTCGTCTGGCGCCTCCTTTCCGCAAGCGATAAAGCGTACCGCCCCACGCTGGCGGAGTTTTCCAAGGCGCAGCGCCCGTTGCGTCTCGACGCTTTCGAGCACTATATCCGCGGTCTCCTGGCCAATGAAGACGAGCCGCGCCTCCGTGAATTGCGCGAAGCTTCTCGCCTGGAACCGACCTGGCCCGATCCCTATTTCGCTCTCGGAGAGACGTATTTCATTCGCAACGACTGCGCCACCGCGCTCTCGTTCTTCACGCGCGTTCCACCAGCCCACGATCGCTACGTCGAAGCATTATTCTCCACCGGAGCCTGCCGCTTGCAATTGAATCAGCCGGATCGTGCTGAAGAGGTATTCACCTCGCTCCAGAATTCGCTGCGCGGCGACGCCAACGGCGAGCGACAAACCGGCTCTTCCGGTGCGGAACTCCCCGAAGTCTTGAACAATCTCGCGATTGCTCGCGCCCGCCTGGGCAAGACTGCCGCCGCACAAGCCGACCTTCGCCATGCCACCGACCTCGATCCCGATGAGGACGACTATCCTTTTAATCTTGGGCTGCTCGCCATGCAGTCCGGCGATTTCTCTGCCGCAGCCGCGAACTTCCGCGAAGCGTCCGAGCGCAAGCCGGAAAATCCCGAAGACCGCGCATTGCTCGTTCAGTCTCTGGAAAAAGCGGGAAAGAAAGCCGAGGCCGATCAGGAGCGCGTAGCCGCCGCGGAAGCCTTGGGCCCCAATGCTCTGCAGTCCGCACGTGTGGATACGAAACCCGATGCGACCTTCCGCCTGGCGCGCATCCGCACCGAGTTGGACACCACGGCGCTGCGGCTGGAGATTGCCTCGTCAGGCAGCAGGGCGAATCCCGCCTCCGCCGGCACTGCGGTGGATAGTTCGGCGTCGCATATTCGTCGTGGACGCCAGGAACTTACCGCGGGCCGCCTCGATTCAGCCGAAAACGAATTTCTCGGTGTTTTGCGTGCCGAGCCTGCGAACGCCGCCGCTCACCGTGGCCTTGCCGAAATCCATCATCGGCGCGGCAAGCTCGATGACGCGGTCAAGGAACTCCAGGCTTCGCTCGCGGCTCGCGACTCCGCGCTGGTTCGCACCATGCTCGCCCGCATCTACCTCGAGCAGAAAAAACCCGATCTGGCGCGTGCTGAGGCGCAGCGCGCCTTGCAGCTTGCACCCAACTACCCGGAAGCCAAACAATTGCTTGAACATCTCCAAAACTCCAAGCCCAACGGAGGCGCGCAATGAAGCGACGCCGCGTTCTCTTCGATTTTGTGCGGCCGCGCAGACTCATTCTCGCCGGTCTGTGCAGCGTTACCCTGTTTTCGCTTTTTCCTTCGGCGTCCGCTGACGAGCATGCGCCCAATCCCGTCATACTGGAGTTAAGACTTGACGGCGAAGTCGAGCCCATCCTCGCCACCTACATCGATGAAGGCATCACCGACGCCGCAAATCGCCACGCCTCGCTCATTCTGATCACCATGGACACTCCGGGCGGCCTCAGCGACTCCATGAAGGACATCATCCAGCACATTTTGAATTCGTCCGTTCCCGTCGCTGTCTACGTTTACCCCACCGGCGCGCGCGCTGCTTCCGCGGGTTTCTTCATTCTTCTTTCCGCGGATATCGCTGCCATGGCGCCCGCCACGCACACCGGCGCGGCTTCTCCGTTGATCGGAATTGGCGCGTACCCCGTCGCCATTGACGAAACGCTGCGCCGCAAAATCACCAATGACGCCACTGCGTTTCTGCGCAGCTTCGCGGAAAAACGCGGACGCAATCCGTCGCTGGCCGAAACTGCCGTAACCGAAGCCCGCGCCTTCACCGAAAGAGAAGCTCTCGACGGCAAGCTCATCGACCTTGTCGCCAATTCCGAAGACGACCTCCTTCGCCAGCTTGACGGCCGCCAGATCGCACGCTTCGACGGCTCCAAAATAAAACTCGCGCTCGCAAATCCCGTCCGCGTGCCCTTCAAACTCTCGGCACGCCAGAAATTTCTGGCACGCATCGTTGAGCCGGACATCTTCTTCATCCTTCTGATTCTCGGCGTTCTCGGCCTCTATACGGAGTTCACTCATCCTGGCGTGGTCGCGCCTGGTGTCATCGGAGGCATCTGTCTGGTCCTCGCTCTCTACGCCATGCACATCCTTCCCGTGAATCTCGCCGGCGTATTCCTAATCGTCCTCGCCCTCGCGCTCTTCATTCTCGAAGCCAAATTCACCAGTCACGGCGTGCTCGCCGCTGGCGGCATCGTCTCCATGCTTCTCGGCGCAATGTTCCTGATCCGCTCGCCGCTCACCGCCGGCGGCGTCAGCCTCGGCGTCGCTCTCGCCGTTACCCTGCCTTTCGCCGCACTAACCATCTTTTTGATGCGGCTTGTTCTGCGTTCCCGCAACTGGAAAACGCAAACCGGCCGCGAAGAAATGATCAACGCGCAAGGAATTGTTATCACTCCGTTGGCCGACGGTGCCGAAGGCATGATTCGCATTCACGGCGAACTCTGGCGCGCATTCTCGAATCAGCCCGTGCCCGAAGGTAAATCCGTACGCGTGGTAAGAATGGAAGGGCTGAAGCTCTACGTGGAACCGGTAGCGTAGCTGCGCGCGATCGTCGTGCCATTTTTTCAGCACCAAACTCCGGCCAATGAGTTAGATTGAGTCGCCTGGGTTAGGAGGAACACATGTTCGAGTTCAGCATCGGTACGCTCGTCGTCATCGGCTTCGTGCTCATCTGGTTCTGGAATTCCCTCTACGTTATCAAAGAGTGGGAGCGCGGCGTGGTCCTCCGCCTCGGCCGTATGATGCCGCAAGCGAAAGGCGCCGGCCTCAACCTCGTCTTCTGGCCCATCGAAACGCTCACGCGCATGAGCATGCGCATCGAAACGCTGGACGTCCCGCCGCAGGACATCATCACGCGCGACAACATCTCCGTGAAAGTGAACGCCGTCTGTTATTTCCGCATCGTCGACGCCAATCTCGCGCTCTCGCAGGTGCAGAACTACCAATACGCTACCTCCCAGCTCGCGCAGACCACCATCCGCAGCGTCGTCGGCCAATTCGAGCTCGACGAAATCCTCGCCCAGCGCGACAAAGTCAACGCCAAGCTGCAGGTCATTCTCGACACGGAAACCGAGCCTTGGGGCATTAAGGTCAGCAAAGTGGAAGTGAAGCAAGTCGACATCCCCGAGCAGATGCAGCGCGCCATCGCCCGCCAGGCCGAAGCCGAACGCGAGCGCCGCGCAAAAATTATCCACGCGGATGGCGAGTTCCAAGCTTCCTCGAAATTGGCCGAAGCCGCCAAGGTTCTCGAGACGCAACGCTCCGCCATCCAGCTCCGTTATCTGCAAACCCTTACCGAGATAGGTGTTGAGAAGAACACAACCATTGTGTTTCCGCTGCCCATCGATATTATTAACAGTTGGGTGCAATCGTTAGGGGGACAGCAAAAGTAAGAATGGCATCGGGAGGTAGACGCGGGGGAGCCGGCGAGCGCGTGCTCGAGAGTAGGCACGTCATCGGCCTGTTTATGTTGATGCTGGTGTTCTCCGGCGTTTTCTTCACTCTGGGCTACGTCATGGGCCGTAATCAATATGACGGCCAGGTGCGCGCCGCTTCGAATCCGCGCACTCTGCAGCCCGCCCCCGTCGCTCCCAAATCCGATCCTGCCGGAAAGCATTCCAAGGACGCGCGCCGCGATTCCGATCCCGCCACCGACAATTCCCAACCCAACTCCGACTGGAGTTTCTACAACGCCGGCAAATCTTCTTCGCCGGACGATAATCTAAAGCCTGCGTGGTCCGCGCCCGCCCCCTCTCCGCGCACCGTCGCGGCCTCCGCAAAAGGCAAGAACGGAAAAATCACCGCCGGGCCCGCGATTCCCGCCAATTCCTACACATTGCAAGTCGCCGCGCTTCGCCGCGAATCCGATGCCATGAGCCTTGCCTCTCACCTGCAAAAGAAAAAGTTCCCTGCCTTCGTCGTTTCTCCGCAGGGCGACAAATATTACCGTGTGCAGGTTGGCCCCTACGCCGACCAGAAATCCGCGGACGCCGCCAGGAAAGGCCTCGAGGGCGCCGGCTTCAAGGCTATTGTGAAGCATTGATGCCGCTGCGTTCGTGGACTCATTTTCTTCCTCCGTATCCGGGACCGGCCACTCCAGCCGCTTTCCGTTTGGTCTGCGCCGCCGTTTCCGGCGCCGCTTTGTCTCTTTCGTATACAGGATTTTATTTCAGCATCTACTCCTGGATGTGCATCGGCCTCCTCCTCGTCGTCATTTTGGACGCGCGACCGCGCATCGCCTTCGCTTGCGGCTTCGTCCACGCGCTCTTTTTCGTTCTGACGTCCGTGCCCTGGATTGCCACCGTGCTCGCCGTTCACGGCGGCCTCTCCCGCGTGGGCGGCTGGGCGATTCTGCTTCTGATCGCTGCTGTCTGGGGCATGCTCACTGGCACATTCGCATGGTGCGTTCGCCGGCTGGCCCAGCGCAGCCTCGCGCTCGCCTGCATCGGCGCGCCGTTTCTATGGGTCACCTTCGAATTCGTCCGCGCGCATCTCCCCGAAATCAGTTTTCCCTGGAATCTGCTCGGCTATCCCGCCTCCGGGAATCTCGCGCTTCTCCAGCTCACCGCGATCACCGGAATCTGGGGCCTCTCCTTCGCAGTCGCCGCCTTCAACGCGCTCCTTGCCTGGACGATTCTGGCTCCCGCGCCGCCGCCCAAAGTTCGCGCCGTGGTCCTCGCCGCTGGCGCTGTTCTCATTCTCGCCGTCATGGCCATCGGCTCGCGTTTCGTCCCGCGAACTTCCGCCAATCATTACGCCCGCGCCGTCCAACCGAATTTTCCTGAGTCGCCGGTCTATCCGCGGGACTGGTTTCAGACTCACACTCGCGATCTCGACGAAATCGAGCAGCTCAGCCTCGCGCCTTCTAATCACCCCGCCGACCTTCTCATTTGGCCGGAAGCGCCCGCGCCCTTTTCCTTTGAGGATTCCCAGTTCGCCCGCCGCGCTTCGCTGCTCGCCATTCATTTTCAGCATCCCTTCCTAGCCGGAGTGATCGAGTGGGAGCCCGCGCCCGAATCATCCGCCGGCGAGCACGCCGCCCTCGCTCCCTACAACAGCGCCATTCTGCTTGACCCACAGGGGCAAAAGATTTTCACCTATGACAAAGTTCACCTCGTTCCCTTCGGCGAATACGAGCCCTTCCCATTGATTCATCGCGTTGTGGCCAGCCTCTCTGATGAAGTCGGCGGCTTCCGCAAGGGCAGCAAATATTCCGTCGCGCCTCTCCCCGGCGGCTACACTTTCGGCACCTTCATTTGTTACGAAGCGATCTTCCCAGGAGAAGTTCGCCGCTTCGCCGCCTCCGGCGCGGACCTTTTGGTCAACATTTCCAACGACGGCTGGTTCGGCCGCTCCGCCGCTGCCGAACAGCATCTCCGCATGGCCCGCGTCCGCGCCGTCGAAAATCGCCGCTGGCTCCTCCGCGTCACCAACAATGGCTTCACCGTCAGCGTCGATCCCTACGGCCGCGTCTTCAGCCCGCTTCCTCCCGACGTGCGCGCTGCTGTCGATTTGCCCTACGACTTTCGCACAGATGAAACCCTCTACACTCGCTTCGGCGACTGGTGCGCTTGGCTCTGCGTCCTCGTTTCCGGTATTCTGTTAGCCTTAACTTTTCGGAAAGGAACCACTGCGCGCGAGGAGCTCCTGATGCCGATTGCGGAAATTCCGCCGTCGCTGGCCACCAGCAGCACTTAGCGATTCGGGTTTTGGGGGTCGGACCTTTAGGTTCGACATAAGGTCCGATCGCTAACGGGCTTTAGTTTACCCAGACGTAGGAAGGCCCGCCGAGGAACCTCTTAACGTACGCGCGCTCTCATCTCATGATTCTCGAAGACCTCCAGCATCGCTACGAACTCCTCAAGCCGCGCATCACGATGATCCGGAGCTATCTTTGACGCCGCGCCACATCGCGAGCGCCTGAAATCCCTCGAAGCCCGCATCGCTCAGCCCGATTTCTGGAACAATCAGGAAGCCGCGCAATCCCTGCTGCGCGATCGCAAACGTTCCGAAGACCAAGTCGCCGCCGACGAAAAGCTCACTTCGCTTTCCGGCGATCTCGACACCTACATCCATCTCGCGCAAGAAGAAACCAACGCCGAGCAGCGCATTGATCTGCTCAAAGAGCTCGACCGCGAACTCAACAATGCCGAAAACTACATCGCCGAACTGGAAACGAAAACGCTGCTCTCCGGCGAAAACGATCATCTCAACGCCATCATGACCATCAAGCCCGGCGCCGGCGGCACCGAATCGCAGGACTGGGCCGCCATTCTGCTGCGCATGTATCTTCGCTGGGCCGAGCGCAAAGGCATGAGCGCCATCGTCCTCGACGAAACTCCCGGCGAAGAAGCCGGCATAAAAAACGCCACCATCCAGTTTGCTGGCGAAAGCGCGTACGGGATGCTCGTCGGAGAAGCCGGGGTGCATCGCCTCGTCCGCATCTCTCCGTTTGACCAGGCCGCGCGCCGCCACACTTCCTTCGCCTCCGTCTTCGTCATTCCCGAAGTCGACGACAAAATCGAAATTAACATCCGCCCGGAGGATTTGCGCGTCGACACCTTCCGCTCCGGCGGCAAGGGCGGCCAGAACGTCAACAAAGTCGAGACCGCCGTGCGCATCACGCACATTCCCACCGGAATCGTCGTCGGCTGCCAGGTCGAACGCAGCCAGCACAAAAATCGCGAGCTAGCCATGAAGATGCTTCGCTCCCGCCTCTACGATCTCGAAATCCAAAAGCGCCAGGCGGAAACCGACAGGCTCGACGAAACCAAGATGGACATTTCTTTCGGCAGCCAGATCCGCTCCTACGTCATGCAGCCCTATCGCCAGATCAAGGATCATCGCACCAAATTCGTCGTCGGCGATGTCGACCGCGTCCTCGACGGCGACCTCGACCCCTTCATGCGCTCCTACCTAATGGCCAAGAAGGCCAAAGGCAAGCTCGAGGTCCAGCCCGACGACGACGACTCCGCCGCCGCGTGACCGCGCCGTGGTGGATTCGCCGCCACCTGCAACGAACAACTTCCAGCCTCTTTTTGCAAGACACCCGGGGTGGGGGGTGCCCTGTGGAACTTAGCGCCACAAACCATCGGTGAAGCCGCGATGAGGGAAACGAGAAAGGTCAAGATTTCTTGGCGGTGAGCGCCTTTCTTCCGGCTTCGACGCAGCGACGTGCTTGTCCGGGGCCGCGCACATCGAGGATGCGATATTTTTTGCCGACCAGGTCGTGGAAATTGACGAAGAACTCTTCCAGTTCGCGCACAAACTGCTTCCCCAGGTCGTCTATGTGTTCGATGTGCGCCCACTGGTGGTTTTCAATCTCCACGGCGACGATTCGATCATTGCGCACCGTTTTCTTCTTGTCTTCCTGCTCGCCTTCGATCACTCCAACCAGGCGGCATTTCACCACGCAGCCAGGAAAGGCTGGCTCGTCCATCCAGCACAAGCACATCCATCGGGTCGCCATCTTCCGCCAGGGTGGAAGGCACGAAGCCGAAATCGTGCGGAAAGGCCATGCCCGCCGGCAAAACTCTTTTCAGCGTGAATGCTCTTTCGTCTTGGTCGAAAGCATATTTGTTGCGGCTGCCTTTGGGAGTCTCGATGATGACGCGCACAACTTCATTGTCATCTTTGTCGACCGGTCTCAGGCGAGAGGGATCGGCGAGGCCATTGCGGTTCCCGTTTTTGCTCATTGCTCCTCCATTGGCAATGCGTGCCGCGCAACTTTCAATTTTTTGGCGATCGCCGCGCAGGTTTAATCCGGCGTTCACCGTAGAATCGGCAATATCGTGCCTGAACCGAGGGGTAGCACGCCGAATCAAGGCTTGATTTATGGGTGCTCGGCTGGGTAGCGGCCGGCGGGTCAAGCCGCTTGCAACCGAGGCGCATCGCCGTTTAATGCAGGATTTCGCTGTTCAACCCCGGAATAACGCCATTTAATTCAATGCGTTGATTCTTGCAGGGCGGGGTGGTAGCTTTGTAAAGTTACTTGCGTCGCGCAAAAAACACTGATGTAGCAGGGCTGTGCCCCTGCGGACCGCGCTTGCCGCTTCGCAGCGAGACATTGAAAAAGGAGACCCTTTTGAGCGAAGGATTACGCAATTTCCTATTCACCTCCGAATCTGTCACCGAAGGCCATCCCGACAAGATTGCTGATCAAATATCGGATGCCGTTCTCGATGAAGTGATGCGGCAGGATCCCAAGGGCCGCGTCGCGTGCGAGACGCTGGTGACCACCGGCTTGGCCGTGGTCGCCGGAGAAATCACCACCAGCGCGCACGTGGATTACGACGACTTGGTGCGCGACACGATTCGCGGCGTCGGCTATGACGACGCGACTTACGGCTACGACGGTTATACATGCGCGGTCATGTGCACCGTGAAGCGCCAGTCGCCGGACATCGCCATGGGCGTAGATACCGGCGGGGCGGGTGACCAAGGGCTGATGTTTGGTTTCGCTTGCGACGAAACCGACGAACTAATGCCCATGCCCATCCAACTGGCCCACCGCCTTACGCAGCGCCTCTCCGAAGTTCGCAAGTCCAAGAAAGTTGGTTTCCTTCGTCCCGACGGAAAATCCCAAGTCACAGTCGAATACCGCAATGGACGTCCGGTGCGCGTGGACACCGTGGTGATGTCGACGCAGCACGATGAGAAGGTTTCCACGGCGAATCTGCACGAAGCGGTCATGGAGCTCGTCATTCGCCCGATCGTGCCTGCATCCATGCTCGATCGCAACACGAAGTACCACATCAATCCTACGGGACGCTTTGTCATTGGCGGGCCCATGGGCGACGCGGGATTGACGGGGCGCAAAATCATCGTGGACAGCTACGGCGGCTACAGCCGTCATGGCGGCGGCGCGTTTTCCGGCAAGGATCCCTCCAAGGTGGACCGCTCGGCTTGCTACATGGCGCGGTACATCGCGAAGAATATTGTGTCTGCGGGTTTGGCGCGCAAGGCGGAACTGCAGCTAGCCTATGCGATTGGAGTGGCGGAGCCGGTTTCCGTGATGGTCGATGGGTTTGGCACGGAGAACGTTCCGGAAGAGCGCATTACCGCGCTAGTACGTGAGAATTTTCCGCTGACGCCGAAGGGAATTATCGAGGCGCTGGATTTGCGCCGCCCGATTTACAAGCCCACCGCGGCGTACGGGCATTTTGGGCGCAGCGGCCCGGGCTTCACGTGGGAGCGCACGGATCGCGCTGCCGCTCTGCGCAAAGCCGCGGGCTTGGGTGCGAGCTCCAGCGCGGGCATCGAAGTGGGCGCGCGAGCGTAGAGCCTCGCATAATTTCGACATAGCCGACACAAATCGCCGTTTCAGCGTTGACGTTAGGAATCTCAAATTTTAGGAGCATCACTTTGGCTATCGCGGAAATGAAAAAAGGCGATGTAAAGGATATTTCGCTGGCGGATGCCGGCAAGCGCAAAATCGAATGGGCGGCGCAGCAGATGCCCGTGCTTGAGATCATTCGCAAGCGTTTTGCGAAGGAGCAGCCACTAAAGGGATTGCGCGCTTCGGCTTGCCTGCACGTGACGAGCGAAACTGCAAACCTGGCGATTACCTTGCGTGACGGAGGCGCGGAAGTAGTTCTGTGCGCGTCGAATCCGCTTTCCACGCAGGATGAAGTGGCGGCTTCGCTGAACCGCGATTTCAATATTCCCACTTACGCCATCAAGGGCGAGGACAATCAGACTTACTACTCGCACCTGAGCGCGGCGCTGGAGCACAAACCGCAGTTCACGATGGACGATGGCGCGGACTTGGTGACCATGCTGCTGACCAAGCGCACCGACCTAGTGCCGAATGTCATTGCTGGCACGGAAGAGACGACCACGGGCGTGATTCGGCTGCGCGCGATGGCCAAGGATGGCACGCTGAAGTATCCGATTATCGCGGTGAACGACGCGCAGACTAAACATTTCTTCGACAATCGCTACGGCACGGGGCAGTCGACGCTGGATGGAGTGATTCGCGCTACAAATCTCCTGCTCGCCGGGCTGAAGGTAGTGGTTGCGGGGTACGGCTGGTGCGGGCGCGGCATCGCGATGCGCGCGAAGGGGCACGGCGCGGACGTCATCATAACGGAAATTGATCCGACCAAGGGCATCGAGGCAGCGATGGATGGCTTCCGCGTGATGCCGATGGCGGATGCCGCAAAAGAAGGCGACGTTTTCATCACCGTGACTGGGAACAAGAGCGTGATTCGCGCCGAGCATTTTGAAGTAATGAAGAGTGGCGCAGTGGTTTGCAACTCGGGCCATTTCAACGTGGAAATTGATATTCCTGCGTTGGAGAAATTGTCCAGCGGCAAGAGGGAAGTGCGGCCGCTGGTTGATGAATATGTGCTAAAGGGCGGACGCAAAGTATATCTGCTCGGCGAAGGGCGCCTGGTGAATCTGGCGACTGCGGAAGGGCATCCCGCCGCGGTGATGGATATGAGCTTTGCGAATCAAGCCCTCTCGGCGGAATACCTGCTGAAGAATTACAAGGCGCTGAAGCCGCAAGTCTACGTTGTGCCGGAACATCTGGACCGGGAGATCGCGCGCCTCAAGCTGGAATCGATGGGCCACAAACTGGACAAGCTCACGCCCGAGCAAGAGCACTACCTCGCCTCCTGGCAAGAAGGCACCTAGTTTTTCAGAACTTTTCGACGCGTCACTCGCCAAAAAACAATGCAACGCTCTTCCCCCGCAACGTTGCAGCTAGCCCGTGTGGTCATCGCAGAGCTATTCCTGAGCGCATTCGCTCTTTCGATCGCAAAAGCGAATGCGCAAGCGTCTTCAACTCAACCAAAGGTCGCGCAGCAAAGTGGCTGCGGGACCATGGATTCTCCTTTCGAGGAAGCAGCACCGTGCCTTCGACTCTCCTTTGCCGGCGAGGTTCCTTCGGGCGAGAAATTTGAACGGAAATTCGGCGGAAAGCTGCTGTTCCGTTTGAATCCGGCGAACGCATCTTACGGATGGACGATCGAAGTGGTTCCTGAAATTCAAGATCAACCGGCAGAACGAGAGTACGTATGGGTTGTAACGCCTCCCTATCATTTCAACAACGTTCGCTACCTGGATACAGCCTACGGAACGAGCGCTGAGGAAGCGGTTCGCGAGTCCCCAAGAGATTTCAACTTTGTTTTGAACGAGCAGCAGTTCAACCGCGCCGCCGACCTAGTTGATTTGGCCATCTCGTCACACCCACTATCCGACCACAGAACTCCAGAAGAACTCGGCAAGGAGTCAGAGGATGCGGTACGAGATCTGAAAGCCTTTTCTGTATCGAAGGGCCGAGTCACGATATTGGACTCCCGCGTAAACCCGACCGGTGGCGACAAGGATCTCGGTTCCATTGAGTGGTTGAAGTTCAAGGTTGAGTTGCAGGTTCCCTGTGCTTTTGCGGCTGCTTCCAGTGCCGACGTCGCGATCGATGCAACCCGATGCGCTGGCGAGCGAAAGAGTACGCCGCAAAACAAAACGAAGGCGTCGACATCCAACCGCTGAGATGGACAGAAATTTACGCTTGATGACATCATAGATGTTCCGCCTGAGAAGGTTGGGAAGTAAAAGTCTGGAGCGCTTTCCGCCGCATGTACGATCTGGCCACCGCAGCACTTGATACCGCAAAAATCAGAGGCGCATCTTACGCGGACGTGCGCGTGATGCATTTGCGACAGCGCGACTTGACCACAAAGAACGGTGAAGTGGGGACGCTGGCGCAATCGGAGTCGATTGGGCTGGGCATTCGCGTGTTGGCGAATGGTGCTTGGGGATTTGCGTCTACGGACCGGTTGACGCGGGATGGTGTGGCGGCCTGCGCGGCGCAGGCGGTGTCCATCGCAAAGGCTTCGGCGCTGGCGAAGCGCGAAGACGTGGTGATGACGCCGGAAGATGCATATGTGGATAGCTGGCAGAGCCCGTTTCGCAAGGATCCGTTCGAAATTCCACTGGAAACGCAGCTGGCGTTGCTGTTGGCCGCGGACGCGGAGATGCGGCGCGTTAAAGGCGTGACGCTGACCGAGACGGACATGCAGTTTCGGAAGATTGATTCGTGGTTTGCCTCGAGTATCGGTTCGCGCATTCACCAGAGAAAAGTGATTACCGGCTGCGGGATTGTGGCCACTTCATTTCAGGGCGACGAAATCCAGAAGCGGTCGTACCCGAACAGTTTTGGCGGACAGCATGCGTTGCAAGGGTATGAGCTGGTGGAGTCGCTCGATTTACTGAAACATGCGCCGCTGATTGCCGAAGAAGCGGTGGCATTGCATGCGGCGGCGCAGTGCCCGCAAAAAACGGGGACGCTGATTTTGGGCGGAAGCCAATTGGGTTTGCAGATTCATGAATCGGTGGGGCATCCGATTGAGCTGGATCGTGTGCTGGGGCAGGAAGCGAATTTCGCGGGCACGAGTTTTCTTACCTTGGATAAGCTCAACAAACTTCGCTACGCGTCCGACATTGTGAACGTGGTTGCCGACGCGCGGCTCGATCACGGACAGGGGCTAGGGACATTCGCGTACGATGATGAGGGCGTGCCAGCGCAGTGTACCGACATCATCAAGGCTGGGCAGTTCCGTGGGTATCTTTCCAATCGCGAGACGGCGCACCTCATCGGGCTCAATCGCTCTTCCGGAACGATGCGCACGGAAAGCTGGAATCGTTTGCCGATCATTCGAATGACTAATGTGAGCCTGCTGCCGGGAACGTGGTCATTCGATGACCTGATAACAGATACTGACGATGGGATTCTGATGGAGACGAATCGTTCGTGGTCCATCGATGACCGGCGGTATCAGTTTCAGTTTTCGACGGAGATTAGCTGGGAGATCAAGGATGGAAAGCGCGGCCGGATGTTGAAGAATCCGAGCTACAGCGGAATTACGACGGAGTTCTGGAATTCGTGCGACGCGATTTGCAAGCGCGAACATTGGACGCTTTGGGGCACGCCGAATTGCGGGAAGGGCCAGCCGATGCAGACCATGGGAACTGGCCATGGGGCTTCGCCTTCGCGGTTTCGCAACGTGCGGATTGGGACGGCGTTTTCCAAACAATGAGCGCAGCGCGTAAATCTAACCCGGCTGCAGCCCCCAGGCAGCAACTGTTTCCGGAGCGCTATCTTGGGGGCATCGTCGATACGGTGCTGCGGCTGGCTAAATCTATTGGCGTTGCGGAGACGGAAGTACACGTCGATGAAACTATTAGCGCGCTGACGCGCTTTGCCAATAACGGCATTCACCAAAATGTGGCGGAGCACAAGGTGAACGTGTCGGTTCGAACGCAGGTGGACCAGCGCACCGCGCGAGCCACGACGAATCGGACAGATGAAGATTCGCTACGTGCGGCCATCGAGGCGTGTCTTTCCTTGGCGCATAGCCAGTCGAAAAATCCACATTTACTGCCGATGCCCGGGAAGCAGCGCTACCGCAAGGTTAACCGTTTCATCAAGCGGACCGCGGCACTGACGCCGGAAGATCGCGCGCGTGCGGTGCGGCGGACTTGCGATCTGGCGATCAAAAAAGGCCAGACGGCTGCGGGCATTTTCTCGAGCGCGCAGTCGCAAAGCGCGATGGGGAATTCGCGCGGCCTGTTTGCGGCGTACCGAGATACGCACGCGGTGTTTTCCATCACCATGCAGGAAGGCTCGGCGGCAAGCTGGGCCAAGGAAAATGCTGCAGACGTCGCTGACATCGATCCGCAGCGATTGGCGGAACGCGCGAGCGATAAGGCGCATCGCGCCACCGACGCGCACGAGCTTGCGCCGGGCCGGTACACGGTGATTCTGGAGCCGGCAGCCGTGCTCGACCTGGTGGGCTTTCTCTTTTATGACTTCGCGGCGACGGCGGTGCGGGACAAGCGGTCTTGCTTTAACGAGCGCATGGGCAAGCAGGTGTTCGGCAAGAACATCGGCATTGTGGACGACGTCTACCATCCATTGCAGCTTGGCGTTCCCTACGATGGCGAAGGCATACCGCGGCAGCGAGTGCTGCTGGTGGATTGCGGCGTGCCTAAGAACCTGGTGTATTCGCGGGCTTCCGCGAAACTGGCAAGGAAGAAGCCAACCGGCCACGGCTTTATGCTGCCTAACGAATACGGCGAAGCGCCGATGAACTTGGTCTTTTCGGGCGGCAAGTCATCGCTGGAGGAAATGATTGCTTCGACCGAGCGGGGGCTGCTGCTGACGCGGCTGTGGTACATCCGCGAGGTCGATCCCTACGAAAAAATCATGACCGGAATGACCCGGGACGGGCTGTTCTTGGTGGAAAAGGGACGGGTGACTTCGGCGGCGCGTAATTTCCGGTTTAACCAGTCGATTCTGGAGATGCTGCGCAATGTCGAGATGCTTGGACCGGCGGTCCGGGCAACCGGTGAGGAGGCTTTCGAGATGGTCGTTCCGGCGATGAAAGTCCGCGATTTTCACTTCTCGGAAGTTACAAAGTTCTAACAATCCAGCGTCTGCAGGGCTGCCGCACAAAATTCGATTTGTCGAATGCAAATTCTGCGTTGTACAAGCAGGCCCTCCGCGTTCGATAAACAACCATGTGCCCTCACCCCAATTGGGGACACCCAGATCACGACGCCTGCGGAACAGGCTTTATCGCTCGCCTTGGCGGCGCACCGAATCACGACATCATTGAGCATGCATTGACGGCGCTGGAGCGCTTGACGCACCGCGGCGGTGTCGACGCGGATGGCGCCAGCGGAGACGGTGCGGGGCTGCTGACCTCCATTCCGGAGGCTTTCTTTCGCGCACAGGCGCAGGAGCAGGGGATCGCGCTTCCGGAGGTCTTCGGGCTGGGTTTTGCTTTTTTCCCTGCCGGCTCGGCGGCTGATGCTCGCGCTGCTATAGAAGCGGCTGCGGATGTGGAGCGGCTGCGGGTGCTGGGGTGGCGACGCGTTCCGGTGAACACCCATTCGCTGGGGCGGCTGGCGCTCGAGACGATGCCGGAAACCTGGCAGTTCTTCGTTGAGCTGTTTCATCCCGCGCGTGGGGCGGCCCGGTTTGAATGGCGACTGGCAGTACTGCGCAAACGCGCCGAGTCACTTTTGCCGGCGCGCTGTTACATCTGCTCGCTTTCTTCGCAGACGGTGGTTTACAAGGGGTTACTGACACCGTGGCAGTTTCCGCGGTTCTACGAAGATTTACGCGATCCAGCTTTCGCCACGACGTTTGCTGTTTTTCACCAGCGGTATTCGACCAACACACAGCCGTCGTGGCATCTGGCGCAGCCGTTCCGGTACGTGGCGCACAACGGCGAAATCAACACGATTGTTTCCAATCGCCGCTGGCTCCGCGCTAAAGAACGGGAGGTTCGGGCGAAGCTTACCGCTGGCCCGTGGCTGCAGCTTCTCGAGGAAAACGTCAGCGATTCGGCGAGCTTCGACAATGGATTTGAGTTGAAACTGCTGGAAGGATTTTCCGCGGACGCGGCGATGCTCTCGATGGTGCCGCCTGCGTTTGAAAATGATCCGCTGCTTTCGCGCGATGTTCGGGCGGCGCTGGCGTCCTTGTCGGAGCACGGCGAGCCGTGGGATGGCCCGGCAGCGCTGGTTTTCTCCGACGGGCAGTTTGTTGGAGCGAAGCTGGATCGCAACGGGTTGCGACCGCTGCGCTACACGCTGACCCACGATGGATTGCTTATTGCAGGATCCGAGGTGGGCATTATCGATCTGGAGGAGTCGCGCATCGCGGAGCGCCAGCGGCTCGGCCCTGGCGAAATGATCCTGGCGAATCCGGCGACGGGAGCTGTTTTTCGCTATCGGGAGATCCTGAAAAGGCTGGCTACGCTGCAATCGCGCAGCTCGCTGCCGGTCGTACGGCAGCTCAGTGTCTCGGGCGCTGCGGCGGCTGCAAGCGTGGAGCGTCCGGAGCGCATGGCTGCGGCGGCGGGCTGGACTGAAGACCAATTCAAAATTCTGTTTTCGGCGTTGGTTCAAGGAAAAGAAGCGGACTGGAGCATGGGGGACGACGCGCCGCCGGCGTTTCTCTCAAATTTGCCGCGGACGCTATGGGACTACTGCAAACAACGTTTCGCGCAGGTAACCAATCCGCCGATCGATCCGCTGCGCGAATCACACGTGATGTCGCTTGCGGTGCATCTGAAGAACGGGATCGTGCTGCCGAGTCCGCTGATTAGCGCGGCGCAGCTCGCCGAGCTTTCTACGACGTTCGGCCCCGTACAGAACATTGACTTTACTTTTTCCGCCCCCAACGAAGTCCCGGGCGCTCGCTGCAGTTTGGCTCAGTTGACTACCCCTCTGAGTGGCAGCGTGCGTCCGGGGCTTCTCCTCCTTTCGGATCGCGCCATCAGCAGCGAACGCGCGGCCCTTCCGGCGCTGCTGGCGACTGCGGCGGTGTGGAAGGCGATGGTTCGCGAAGGATTATGGGACGTACCGCTGATTGTGGAATCGGCGCAGGTTTTCGATACGCATCACGTGGCGTTGTTGGTGGCTGCCGGCGCAAACGCGGTCGTTCCCTATCTTGCCGAGCAGTTCGCGGAATCGCTGGAGGCGGGCGGGACGGAGCGAATGCGCGCGGCTATTGTGGCAGGGTTGCGCAAAGTGCTGGCGAGGATGGGGGTTTCGACGCTGGCGAGCTATCGCAACAGCCATCTTTTTGAGATTGTCGGGCTGTCGGAAGAGGTCTGCGCGGGATTTTTTGAGGACGCTGCTGATTTTCCGGGCCAGAAGAGCTTGGACGACCTGCTCGGCGACTATTTGCGCATGCACCGCGCGGCGTTTTCGGGCGCTTCTACCGAACTGACGGACGCGGGCTTGTATCGGTTCCGCAAAGGAGCAGAGCTTCACGCTAATTCACCGGAAATTGTGCGGCGCATGCACGCGCATGTGCGTGCGCCGGGGGCGGGGAAATTTGCCGCATTCGAGGAACTGGCGGAGAGCCAGGGCACGGTGTTCCTGCGCGACCTGCTGGAGACGGTGCCGGCGCCTCCCGTTGCGGTGGAAGAAGTTGAGACTATCGACTCGATTGTGCGGCGCTTCAGCACGCAAGCGATGTCGCTGGGGTCGCTAAGCCTGGAGGCGCATCGGACGCTTGCACTGGCGATGAACTCGCTTGGTGGGCGCAGCAACACGGGAGAGGGCGGCGAGGATCCTTCGCTATATCGGCGCGAGCCGAACGCGGCGAACAAGATCAAGCAGGTGGCTTCCGGGCGATTCGGAGTGACCGCGGATTACCTGGTGCACGCGCAGGAGCTTGAAATCAAAATGGCGCAAGGGTCGAAGCCCGGGGAAGGCGGGCAGCTTCCGGCGCGCAAAGTCACGGAATATATCGCGCGCATTCGGCACGCCACGCCGGGGACACCGCTGATTTCTCCGCCTCCGCACCATGATATTTACAGCATCGAAGATTTGGCGCAGCTGATTCACGATTTGCGCACTGTGAATCCGCAGGCGCGCATCGGCGTGAAGCTGGTGTCCGGGTCGGGCGTAGGCATTATCGCCGCGGGCGTGGCGAAAGCGGGAGCGGATGTCATCACAATCAGCGGGCACAATGGCGGGACGGGATCTTCGCCGCTTACTTCGATCAAGAACACGGGCTTGCCGTGGGAAATTGGTTTGCGCGAAACGCATGACACACTGGTTCGCGCGGGCCTCCGTTCACGCCTTTCTCTCCGCGTGGACGGAGGCCTGAAATTCTCTCGCGACATTTTGATTGCGGCGATTCTTGGTGCGGATGAGTTTGGCTTCGGTACGGCGTCGCTGCTGGCGATTGGCTGCGTGATGGCGCGACAGTGTCATCTGAACACTTGCCCGGTGGGAATTGCCACACAGGACGAAAAATTGCGGCTGCGTTTCAATGGCAAGCCGGAAATGGTGGTGGCGTACTTCCTGGCGCTAGCCGAAGAGGTGCGCAAGCGGATGGCGCAACTCGGTGTACGGTCACTCAGTGAACTGCGCGGATGGTATGACCGATTGGGAACGCGGTCGGGAATGGACGCGTTCTTGGTGGTTCCAATTTCGGAAACGCGGCGGGTAGCGCCGCAGCAGGTTCCAACGGATCACTCCGTTGCGCTGGAAGATTCGCTGCACCTTAGTAGCGCGATTGTGCCGCAAGCCGAGCCACAGCCGATTCACAATTCGGATCGCAGCGTGGGGACAGGCCTGAGCGGGGAATTGATGCGGCGGCGGGCGCAGGACCGCTGGCTCGATCAGGAGTTTACGCAGGCGTTCACGGGGTCCGCGGGCCAGAGCTTCGGCGCTTTCCTGGCGGACGGTGTGACATTGAAATTATCCGGCGAAGCGAACGACTACGTGGGCAAAGGGCTCTCCGGCGGAACAATTGCGATTTCCGCGGGCTCGGCGGCTTCGCGTCGAGGAGATGTGCTTGCGGGAAACACCGTGCTTTATGGCGCGACTTCTGGCCAACTGTTCCTTGCCGGGCGAGCTGGCGAGCGCTTTGGGGTTCGGAACAGCGGAGCGCTGGCGGTTGTCGAAGGCGTCGGGCAGCACGGCTGCGAATACATGACCGGGGGAGTGGTCTTGGTGCTCGGGCCGCTCGGACTCAATTTTGGATCCGGTATGACGGGCGGACTGGCGTACGTAATGCGCGCCGAAGCCGAGGACGTTCTGCACCGCGAATTCGTGGCGCTAGCGGACATTGAATCTGACGAGCAATTGTGGCTACGGCGCGTTCTGGAAGCGCACCATCATTTCACCGCGAGTCCACGCGCGGCGCGTTTGTTGTCGAAGAGAGGGGCGCTGCCGCTTGTGCGCGTGCAGCCCGTGCATTTCCAGGGCACGATCGCGGACACATGGAAGCCAGTGCTGGAGCGTTTGCAGCAGCGCCAGCCCCTGCTCGTTGCGCCGGAGCTTCCGGCAATTTCACAGGCAGCGCTGCATGCCTAGAAAGAGATTACGACCGCGCACGACGCATTGGTTCCGCTATAATCCACGTCGAGCGATTTACTTATGGATTTCGACCAACTTGCTACATTTGTCTACGTTGCCAAGCTGAAGAGTTTTTCGCGCGCGGGGCAAAAAGTGTTTCGCTCGCAGTCCGCGGTGAGCGCGCAGATACGACAATTGGAGCAGGCTTATCATGCGCGGCTGCTGGATCGCTCTGCGAAATCCGTGGAGCTGACTCCGGCAGGGGAAGTGCTTTTCGAGTACGCGGAGAAGTTGCTACGGCTGCGAGACGAGTCTGTTCAAGTGGTTGCCGATCGCGGCAACGTCGTGCAGGGTCCGGTGGTGTTCGGGGCCAACGAAGCAACCTGCTTGTATCTTTTGCCGGATATTTTTGCGGAGTTTCAGCGGCGCTTTCCGCTGGTGCACATTAGCATTTACCGGAATTTCAGCCACAAGATTTTGCAACGCGTCGAAGATGGCTCGATCGATGTCGGCATAGTTACTTTGCCGACGAAATCACCGAACTTGAAAGTGCACCACATTCATCGCGACCGGTTGCGGTTCATGGTCAGCACGCGCAACCCCCTGGCGCAGCGTTCGAAGTTGACGCTGGAGGAAGTGGCTTCGCAGCCGCTCATTTTTCCGCGTACTGGCTTCACGCGGCAGGTGCTTGACAAATTGTTTAGGCCGTATCGATCACGGATTCACGTCACCATGGAGCTGCCCAGCATCGGGATGATCAAACGCTTTGTGGGAGCGGATGCGGGCGTTTCGTTCATCAGCGAAAGTTTTGCGCGGGACCAGGTGAAAGCCGGCGAAGTGAAACTGCTCAACGTGGAAGGGGTCGACCTGTTTCGCGAACTTGGGCTTGTGTACCGGCGAGATCGCAGCCTGCCGCGCGCCGCACAGGCGCTCATCGCGCTGATCCGCGAGTACCGCAAGTCACCGGAACATTCCGCGGGCGCGTCCGACTAAAGGCAAGAGCGGAAAAGTTGAGAGTGAAGTAGTGGAACGCTCGGAATAATCTCGCGCCTTTAACTTTCAAACGCTTTTACTGCCGGAGTTTACTTTTTTGTTTCGGGAACGTCGAAGCTGAGGCTGGCAATGGCCTTGGCAATCACATTTTCCTGGATTTGGATCAAATCGCTGTCCGCGTAGGTCATGCCGAGGACGGTGAAAATGTCGCCGGAGCGGCTAATAACTACAAGCGTGCCGGACCAATCGTGCTCATCGGCCTTGCCGCGATAGCGAAACTCCACGGCGGGCGATCCGCCGACAACCGTTTTGCGTTGCGAAGCGCGCTGATAATTTTCGTAGACCTCGTGCAGCCGCCTTTCAACCGATACTGCCGCGGAGTCCAGCGGCTCCTTTGTTTTCTCGCGGCCTATCACCATGAGCGAAGATTCGTTGGACGTGCCCATGGCGACAATCGCGTTCGGAAGGGCGCTGCGCGCGTCATCGATTAGCTGCCAGCTCGGCGCTTTGTACATCCGGAATCCGTGCGTGTAGTTCGTGTAGAGATTGCCCTGGACATCCTCGCGGATAGCGGGAACCTCAGGCTCTTTCGGCGGCGCAGGCTGCGAGGCTGCGGAGGGAAAGGCCGCGTTAGCAGCGGTGGGGGAACCTTTTAACGCCGGCGCAACGGGTTCGCCGGTTGGCGCATTTGCGGGAAGGCCCGGCTTGACCGCAGTGCTGGTGATCTTTCCCGCCGTCTTGTCGGTTTTGTCTCGCTTGCCTGCACCCGGGATGATTGCCTTCGCGCTGGCATTGGCGGCAGAAGGTGTTACGTCCGTGGTGGAAGCAACGGCGATCTCGGCTTTCGGCTGTGCATTCGCGCTGGTCTTGGACGAGTCTGCACCATTTTTCGGAGCGGGCTGCGCTTCCGAGCCCGCGGGAGCGCTGGGTATTATCGAAGCAATCTTGTCCTTCTCGACCAGCACATATCCAAAGTCAGTTTTGACCTTGAACATGTTTTCTTCGTACGCGACGATCACACCGTACAGCTTCTTGCCGTCTTTCAAGCGGATTTCATCCGCGGAGACAGGCATGGCCGCAAGGGAGAGTGCGCAGATGGACGCCAAACGGAAGCCGCGGTGGAAGAGAACGCCCATACACCGAGTATGGGCTTGGCTAGGCTGCACCGCAACTGGCTCTGCGCGCGTGTGTCCGCCCTATTACTTGGCTTTTTCGCTGCTCCGGAAATGGGGGGGGTCGAAGCACTTAGCGGGGATTCTTAAACGGCCGGCGGCCCGGGAGAGCCCAAAGGCAATGGAGCCGCCAGCCGTTCCCGTTTCCTCTACCGGGGTCCGATTATAGCGAATAAAAAGCGAAAGTCAACCAAGTGTTCGATTGACAAACGGGCCGAGCGAGTAGAGGCTCTGCTCACATGACTCCCTCTCATGTTTTGTTTCTCGCGTTCGGCATCGGCATTATTGCCGGCTTGCGCTCCCTGACCGCGCCGGCTGTGGTTGCTTGGGCAGCGCACCGCGGCTGGGTCAACCTTCACGGGACCTCACTGTCGTTTATGGGGTCGACCGCTGCCGTGGCGATCCTCACGATTCTTGCGGCCGTCGAGCTTGTGGCGGATCAGCTTCCCAAGACTCCCGCGCGCACCAAGCCTCCGGCCTTGATTGCGCGGATCGTTCTCGGTGCACTTTCGGGCGCGGCCGTCGCGGTTGCGGGCGGGCAATCTGCCGCTGTCGGAGGATGCCTGGGTGCGGTCGGCGGCGTGGCGGGAGCATTCGCAGGCTATCAGGTGCGCACCGGGCTGGTGCGGGCGCTCAAGGTTCCGGATTTTGTCATCGCGGTGCTCGAGGATATCGTCGCGGTTGCGGGCGCGCTGTTCATCGTCACGCGATTCTAATTTGACCTAGCGGCTGCGAGCAGGCGGGCAGCCGCTTCTCTTGTTTCCAATCAACACACCGCGCACCCAATCCGCGAGCTTTTCGTAATGTAGCGCCCGAGGAGTTCTATGACTGCACCTAATCACTACCAGGCGATCGTGATCGGCTCTGGACAGGGCGGCACGCCTTTATGCGGCGCCCTGGCAAAGGCGGGTCTGCGGACGGCGCTCATCGAGCGAAGCCACATTGGCGGCACTTGCGTCAATGAGGGTTGCACGCCCACGAAGACGATGGTGGCGAGCGGCCGCGTCGCGTACCTCGCTCGGCGCGGCAAGGACTACGGTGTGCACACCGGCGATATCCGCATCGATATGCAGCGGGTGCGCCAGCGCAAGCGCGAAATTGTCGATAGTTTTCGCAACGGCAGCCAAAAGCGCCTGGAAAAAACAGCGAATCTCGAGCTGATCTTTGGGGAAGCGGGCTTCACTGGCCCTAAAACTGTGAGCGTGCGCATGACGGACGGAGCTCAACGCACACTTTCCGCGGATCGCATTTTCATCAATGCCGGGGCGCGGCCATCGGTGCCTAGGTTAGAGGGCCTCAAGGATGTGCCATTTCTCGACAGCACTTCAATCATGGAACTGGACTCTGTTCCCGAACATTTGCTCGTGCTCGGCGGCGGTTACGTTGGACTGGAGTTTGGGCAACTGTTCCGGCGGCTCGGCAGCCGCGTGACTATTGTGCATTCCCGGGAGCAATTATTGGTCGCCGAGGATGCGGACGTTGCCGAAGAGGTGCTGGCCATCCTAAAGCAAGATGGGGTCGAAGTACTGCTGAACACCAAGTCCGAGCGCGTCGTTAAATCTGGCGGACAAATTCAGCTCACACTTCGTGCCGGTAAGGAACCGCGTACGCTTCAAGGCTCGCACCTGTTGACAGCCACGGGCCGCACGCCCAACACGGACAGTCTGAATGTCAGCGCTGCTGGAATTGCGACAGACGAGCGCGGCTTCATTAAGGTGAACGAAAAACTGGAGACTAACGTGGAGGGCATCTACGCGCTGGGGGACATAAAGGGTCCTCCGGCGTTCACGCACATCTCGTACGACGATTTCCGGATTCTGCGCACGAATCTGATCGAGAAGGGAAGCGCCACAACCGAGAATCGCCTCGTGCCCTACACGGTTTTCATCGACCCGCAGCTTGGGCGCGTGGGCATAACGGAGGCGCAGGCGCGCTCGCAAACCAAAAAAATTCGCGTCGCCAAAATGCCCTTGACGTATGTTGCCCGCGCGCTCGAAGTTGATGAAAGCCGCGGCTTCATGAAGGCCATCGTTGACGCCGAGAGCAACCAGATTCTTGGGGCCGCCATTCTGGGGATTGAGGGCGGCGAAATCATGGCGATGCTGGAACTGGCGATGATGGGCCGTCTGCCATTCACCACCTTGCGAGAAGCCATTTTCGCTCATCCGACATTGGCGGAGTCCCTAAACAACCTTTTCACGCATTTTGTCTAGCGGCGGCTCCCTGGCCCGGCACGACTCTGCGCCTTTGCGAGCGGCGCCTGTGCTATGTTTTCCTGCATGACAGCTCATCTTCCCGTGCGCAAGGCCATTCTCGAACGCCAGACGTACGACGCTCCCGCCGAGGGCCGCGAAGGGAAGGTGCGGTTGGACTTCAACGAGAATACCGCCGGCTGCTCGCCCACAGTCATCCGCGCCCTTGGAAAGATGTCTGGCAAGCAGCTCGCGATGTATCCCGAATACCAGCGGAGCACTGCGCGTCTCGCACGCCATTTTGGCGTCCAGTCGAAAGAACTGATGCTCACCAACGGCGGCGATGATGCGCTACGCGTCTTCTTTGACACTTTTGTGGAATCGGGGTCGAGCATCCTTACCTGTGAGCCCACGTTCCCTATGTACCGCTATTACGCGGAAATTGCGGGCGCGAGGGTGGAGGCGCTGCGTTACGGGCCGGAGATGGAATTTCCGCTGTCCGGCATTCTTGCCGCGCTGAAAAAGAAGCCCCGCGTGCTGTTCATCGCCAATCCCAATAATCCGACGGGAACTCTGCTGCAGGTTACCGAGATCGAGAAGATTTTGCGGATTGCGACGAACACGGCCGTCGTCATCGACGAGGCCTATGCTGAATTTTCCGGAGTAACAGCCGTTCCGTACATCGGGAAGTACCCGCATCTGTTCATCGCGCGGACGTTCTCCAAGGCCGCAGGGCTTGCGGCTCTCCGACTTGGCGCGGTCATAGCCGCCGCCGATTCCCTATCTTACTTGCGGCGCGCTATGCCGCCATTCCCGGTGAATCTGGCTGCGCTCGTGGCGGCGCAGGCCGCAGTACGCGATGGCGGCGCCATCCGCCGGCATGTGCGCGAAAGTCATCGCATACGGGCGTGGTTTGAAGGAGAGCTGCACGATCTGGGCGTGAAGACTTTCCCAAGCGCGGGGAACTTTCTGCTGGCAAATTTTGGACCGGGGGGCCCCCGGTTGTTTCAGCGGCTGGAACATGAGGGGATTCTGCTGCGCGAACGCACCAAGGACCTCGGCCCGGGATTTGTGCGCATCAGTATCGGCACGCAAGCGGAAATGAAATTATTGCTGAAGAAAATGAAAGCGTCTGGGTTTTAGCGCAGATACGCGTCGGTGACGTATTGCTGGACCATCCGTTGCGTATTGAAAAACGAACCATTGATGGCAATCGCGTGCTGCATGACGCTCAAGTAGCGCGCGCGGTCCTTATAGAACATCGGCAAGATTATATTTTCCAGCTTGGCATAGAGCGATTGCGCTTCGCTGGCGTTGTCCGTCGCGATCGGGGCGGACGCCGGCGGGTGTGGCTCGCCGATCGACCAGCCAGTGATACCTTCGATATGCCCTTCCACCCACCATCCATCCAGAATGCTCAAGCTGGGCACGCCATTCAGCGCCGCCTTCATACCGCTCGTTCCGGAAGCTTCCAGGGGGTACTGCGGCGTGTTAAGCCACAAGTCCACGCCGGAAGTGATTTGCCCGCCGACCTGGAGGTTGTATTCGTCGAGAAAAACAATGGGCACGGATTTGCGCAGGGCCTTCTTGGCCTGAAAAATTCTGCGGATAATGTCTTTGCCGCCGCCGTCGTGCGGATGGGCCTTGCCCGCGTACACAATCTGAAATTTTCCCGCGCCCTTGGCAATCTGACGCAGGCGGTCCAAATCAGAAAGAATCAAATCCGCGCGTTTGTATCCCGTGGCGCGCCGCGCAAAGCCGATGGTGAACGCCTCGGGATCCAGAGCCAGGCCCGTTTTTTTGCGTACCGTTTCAAAAAGCTCGTGCTTAGCAATTAGATGCGAGGACCAGACCTCTTCTGGCGGCAGGCCCAGCGCGGTGCGCAAACTGTAATTGTCCTCACGCCAGGAGGGGATGCAGCGGTCAAAGAGCTCCTGGAACGCGGGTGAAGCCCAGGTAGCGGCGTGAACCCCATTGGTGATAGCCTCGATGGGCACCTGCGGAAACATCTTCCGTGAAGTTTCTCCGTGCAGCTTGGCGACACCGTTGACATAGGTGCTCAGACTCAGCGCCAGGTACGTCATATTCACCGACGCTCCGGCGCGCGCGGCTTCCTGCAAATCGGGGAAATCGCGCTCTGCTTGGAGCACGCGCTTCATGAGATCGGCCGAGGAGGAATCCTTTAGGTCGAAAAAACCATTCTGGTCGGGAAAAACTCGCGTCAGATATTCCATCGGAAAACGGTCATGCCCGGCGGGCACGGGTGTGTGGGTGGTAAAAACGCACTTCCCTCGCACCTTTTCGATGTCTTCGCCGCGGATTGACGTCCGGCCCGCTTTTTCCGCTTCTTCCCCCAGCAGCTCCAGGGAAAGCAGGGCCGCGTGCCCCTCGTTCATGTGATAGCGTGTCAAATCGTTATAGCCGAGCGCGCGCAGTATGCGTACGCCGCCGATGCCCAGCAGCACTTCCTGGCAGAGCCGGTAGTAGGCATCGCCCCCGTATAGGCTTCCGGTCAGGTTGCGATCGCGCTCCGCGTTGGTTGGCAAATCCGCGTCCAGAAAATAGACGGGCACCTCAAAACCGCGCACCCCTTTCACGGTGTAGCGCCACGCGCGCAACTCGATGCGGCGGTTCTCCAACGGCACGGTTACACGGACATCCTCTTCGGTGAGAAAATCCTCCACTCGCCATTCGACGGGCTCCTCGGTCTGAGTGCCGTCCTCCGCGAGGCGCTGAGAAAAATATCCTTTTCGATAGAGAAGAGACACGGCCACCATCGGCAAGCGGACGTCCGCGGCCGCGCGAATGGTGTCGCCCGCCAGGACGCCCAGACCGCCGCTGTAACTGGGCATGGCGTTCTCCAGCGCGATTTCCATGGAAAAATAAGCAACAAATCGTTTGGGTGAATTGAACTGCGTCCCCATCTTCCTCGACATCCCGCGGACTTCCGCATCACTCGCTGTAACCAAAAAAGCGCACCTTGTGGAACTACATATTGTCGGGGAGAACCCTCACCGCACGCAAGCAATCACAATGCGACTGTTGCCATTCGAGTTGCACCCTCGGCGGTTCTTGGTTTTTCGAGAGTTCCTAGAGCCTACCGCCTTTTCTACTCGCTTCCCTGTATTCAGCGTCCTTTTCGTCCGCTACCAGCGTCTAATTTCTGACTCCCCAGCCGCGCGGCCGCACGCCAGGTCCAAGGCGCAGCGAGCCACCTTGTTTGCAGTACTCTCACCCGAGGACTCCATGCTTGCGTCGACTTTGATCTATTTCAATAAGAACCAGGAAGAAGTGGCCCGCGTCACTTTTGATGAGAATGACGTGCCTGGCTGGTGTATCAAATCCAAAGGCGAGCCCAGCTTCAAGCGCAAGTTCGCGGCTCAGCGCGAAGCGTGCGCGGTATGGCTCCGGGAATTTGACCCAGAAACCGGCAAGCTTCGCTCAAAAACCCAAATGAAGGAACTATCTAACACCCACTAACCCGCCCGGCTGACTCTTGTGCGCAATGTCCCACGGTCACACAGCCGCGGTTGAACAGCCCGTCCCTCGGCAACGCGGGCGATTTCAACTTGGCGGAGGGCGATGGCTTGGCGCCATAGGCGTCTCGGTTTTGGTATTGGCGGCGATCGGCTTGGTCCTGCTGGCCCGCCGCTGGCCATTTTCCCAGCAGCGGGTGGTCGAAGGCTGAAACGCAGAAAAAAGTGGAAGGCCTCAGCGAACGCGCCCAAGGCAAGAAGATGGACGAAAAAGAGAAAAACAAGGGAGACGACGACGAGGAGGATTCCTCACGAGTGATTTCCGGCCTGAAGGGGCACGTTGAGCTGAAAGACGGCGTGGCCACGCTGACGAACATCTCTTTCACCGTTCCCGGCGCCGTCGCTTACATGCACGGAACTTTCAACCTGCTGAATGAAAGAATCGATTTTCACGCAGTGCTGAAGACTGATGCGGAATTTTCGAAAGTCGGAGGCGGTGGGATCAAGTCCATCTTCCTGAAACCTCTCGACGCCATTTTCAAGAAGAAACCGAAAGGCGCGGAGATTCCAGTGAAATTGACGGGAACGTATTCGCATCCGGAGCCCGGCCCCGAGCTTTCCGGCGGCAAAAAGCGAGAAAACGAGAAGCAATAGGGGCAGGCGCAGGGTTGGATCAAGGAATGGTGACGATAGCAGGATGGAGCTCCCATATGGTGGCCACTTGCGCGGAGCCGCGCGAGTGATCGAAATCCTCAAACGCCATGCCCAGCACCTCGGCCGGCAACGCTTGGGGCAGCTCTCCGCCATGCTGCGAATCCAACCGGAATCCGTGTTTTGCGAGCTGCGCTTGTACCATTTGCCGTGCGCTGCAAAATTGGCTATCCCCCGGGGTCTCGACGATGACGCGGGGAGCACTTTTGTCCGCGGTCTGCGAAATCTCGAAGTGCACGTCGCAGTCAGCGGCATTCACGCTGGCCTCCTGCACGAAGGCACTGGCGACGTGAAAGACTTGGAGTTCACGCCCGGTTCGCGGGGCATCCGGCGCCACGAAGGTGTCCTGCGTCCAACTCAAAATGGTGTCGACCCCGATTTCTTGGGCGGCGATGTTGGGGATGGCGACGTGCTTGGCGGTATGTCGAAAGTCGGCGATGTCCGGCTCAATGGGCAGGCACTTACAGAGATCCGCCGGAGTGGGCTGCAAAACGCCGTAATCGCTTCCTTTGCACGAGCCGGTGGCGAGCCATAAGACGATAGCACTGCCCAGCCATAGAGACGATTGGACCCGAAGGTTCACTTGCCAGGTTAGATGCGGGGCGGACGCACAAAGAGGCCTGGCGCTTGAGATGATTGATTAGCATCGCCGCTACCCTTCAGGCCTGATTCTGGTAGACTGTGCGCGCTTTGCTGCATAGCACGCGACGACGCTTTCTTGCGCAGTCCGCCCTCGCCGCGGCGGGGGCTTCGCTGTGGCCGCGCCTCGCCTTTTCCGCGGACAGCGGCCCGCATGTGCTGTTTCCTACGGAAGCGCGGGAGCGCATCGCCATCGCGTCGTATCCGTTCCGTGACTTCATTTTGGGTTCGCATGACGACGCTGCGGCGCAGAAGATGGATCTAAAGGATTTCGCCGCTCACTGCGGCGAGAAATTCAATATCCGCAAGGTTGAGCCTTGGAACCGGCACTTCCGCTCGACGGATGCCAAGTACTTGGACAAATTTCGCGCCTCCGTTGAAAAAACGCGCGGGGCGGTTGTGAACATCGCGGTTGACGGCGACCACAGCCCGTATGCCGCGGATGCTTCGGAGCGCGATCAGGCAGTAACCTTCAGCAAGAAATGGATCGACGTAGCAGTAGCGATTGGCTCACCCAGCGTGCGAACGAACATAGCGGAAGACAAGGCTTCCAAGCCGGACCTGGACCGAGCTGCGGACAGCCTCAAGCACGTGGTCGAATATGCCGCTGCCAAAAATATCGTCGTGCACCTGGAGAACGACAACGCCATCACCGAAGATCCCTTCTTCCTGGTGCAGTTGATTGAAAGGGTGAACAGCCCTTGGTTGCACTCCAATCCCGACTTTTGCAATACGCTGGCGACGGGTCGCGAGGAATACGCCTACAAGGGCATCGCCGCCATGTTCCAACACGCTTACGGTATCTGTCATGTCAAGGACATGGAAACCAACGAAAAAGACCAAGTGTTCCGGGTCGACATGGCCAAAACGTTTGGCATCCTCAAGCGCGCCAATTACCGCGGGTACTGTTCCATGGAATTTGACACTCACGGAGATCCGTATCCTGGAACCGCTGCGCTGATCGAACAGACCCTGCAGTATCTCGGGTGACCGGCTTAAAGGGCCGTCCTGCCGCCTTGGGGCGGAAGAGTCATCTGTCAATTTCATCTTGCGAACCTCCTCGGCACACCCCAATGCTTTTTGAGTCTATCGGATCTCAGGGGCGGTGAATCTGCGTCTCGATCGCGGCGCCCAAATGAGTCCGCAGGAAGGCCAGGGCGCCGCGGACGATTTCGCGCGAGAGGTCACCTTCATTTTGGTTATCAAAGCCGTGCTCGCCAAAGGGATGGTTCATGTAAGTCAGCGGCGAGTTTGCCGCGATCGCCGCGGTGAGGAAACGGTCGATGGAATCGTTCATCATGGGAACCTCGTCTTGGCCTGCCCTGGCTACAAACAGCGGAATCATGGAGGATGCGTCGCCGTGAAGATGCGATATCGGCGAGAAGGCTTCCAGGGACTCAGGAGTTTCGTTCTCCATGTGAGATGGAGATCGCTGGACATCAAGGTATCCATAGAACGCGACCATGCAGCGAACGAATGACGGCCTTTCCCGCATTGCTGTGCTCAGCAACGGGGCGCCTCCGGACCAGGCAACCAGCCCAATACGGCCAGGATCGGCGTGGAAGGAATCTGCACGGGAGCGAATGTAATCCAGAGCGTTAGCCACATCGAGGGCGGACTCCGCCAGCAAAGGCTTAGGGTAGCCGAGCCGGTGCGTGAACATCACGGCGACCATTCCGCCGGCGGCGATCAAGCGTCCCCAAGACTGAAAGAGTCCCCAATCTTTTGGCTTATATTGGGCGCCCACTCCGCCATGAATGAAAACGACAATCGGACGGAGATCGCCTGTTGAGAGGCCGGGTGGCGTGTAAACATCCATCAGCAGATATGGATTGTTGACGTCACTGTATTTTAGATTTGAATGAACAGTCACGGCATCCATTCCGGGAAGTCGATAGACAACGGGTGGCATGACTCTTTCTGCGGGAGTTTTGGCGCGGCGCGGCATTGCGGAAGCCTTTATGGAAAAATTCGCGTTTTTTGGGCCGATACTCATGAAATCCCTTCCTTTCCACCAACGGGTTCAAACCGAAGGCCGAATCAAGGGCCGCGTGATTGCACACCTCGACGCTTGAGCGCAGCGCCGCGTTTGAGGCTTGATCAGCGCTTCTGAATCCCCGAAGCCCTAATTTTTGGTGGAGAGTAAAAGTATAGTTCCCGGGTTAGACGAGCTGCAAGTTAGAAGTTCGTTCGCCCTAAGACCTCAAGGTCTGCGTTCAGAAGGCCGAGGCGTCGGCTGGACGCTGAGACTTTATTAGCGCCCGAACTTCGCTGTGCTTGCCCATCGCGCGGGCGCCTACTTTGGTGCAACAGAGTGCGGCGCAGGCGTTGGCGAAGAGGGCGGCCTTAGGGAGGTCCCAGCCTTGCAGAAGGCCATAGGAGAGGCCGCCCATGAAGGCGTCGCCGGCGCCGGTGCTGTCGACAACGCTGACGTTGAAAGCGGGAACGTGGTCCATGGTGTTAGCGCTGGCGAGGAGGGAGCCTTCCGCACCCATTGTCACGGCTACGATTTTGGGGCCAAGAGCGAGAAGCTTGGCGGCCATTTTTTCGTAGTCAGTTTCGCCAGTGATCTCTCGAGCTGCGGCTTTACACGGCTTCAGAACATCGACGAGTTGCAGAGCTTCGAGCAGTTCGGTTTCCGCGCCAAGCTGGGCTTGAGCAAAGTAGCTGGGCGCAACATCGAGATCGAAGATCACGCGGACGCCGGCTTCGCGTGCGATGCGCATTCCTTCGCGGATTGGTGGCAGCGGAAGCTGCGAGGCTTCGGTGTGAAAGTGCCTGGCCCTGACGATGTGCCCGGCAAAACGTGTGCGGACCTGCTCGGCACTCAATTTGCCGTTCACATTCGGGAACATGTAGATGCACCGCTCGCCCTGGGTATCGACCGGAATCCAGGTGAAAGTGGATTTTTCTCCGGGGATAACTTCGATTCCGGAAAGATCGAGACCGTCTTCCGCAAAGGCGCGGGTAATCAGGCGTCCACTCTCGTCGTCGCCGATGAGGCCAAGCCAGCCGGCTTTGGCTCCCAGACGCGCGACTTGGGTGAGGTTGTTGCCTGTGACACCGCCGGCGTGAATCTCGATGCGCTCAGCGTTGATTTTTTCCTCGGGCCCGAGCAGGCGCGGAACGATGGCGAAGTAATCTATGCCGCAACTACCGATTCCGACGACGGTGGTCATGAAACGTAAGAGTATAAGAGCTTAAGAGTTAAAGAGTCCAAGAATCACAGTTCGCCGGCAACCGTTTCGGGAGGATCTTTGAATTCGGGACCGTTACTCTTTGCTGCTCGGCTATAATCTGGCGCGTGAAAAGCATTCTTGACGGGATTCGCGTAATTGAGTTGACGGAAGCGCTCGCCGGCCCCTATTGCGCGATGCTGCTGGGCGATTTCGGGGCGGATGTGATTAAGGTCGAGCGGCCCGGCACCGGAGATCAGTCGCGCGGCTGGGGACCGCCGTTTGTGGGCGGGGAATCGGCGTATTTTCTGGCAGCGAACCGAAACAAGCGCTCGATCGCACTCAACTATGACGACGCACGGGATGCCGAAATTCTGCAGCGGCTGATCGCATCGGCGGATGTGTTCGTCAGCAATCAACCGTCGCTCGATTCACTGCAAAGGCGCGGACTTGATCCAGAAACACTGCGCGCAAAACATCCGCGACTGATCTATTGCAGCATCACGGGATATGGGTTCAGCGGACCTAAAGCGGGGCGGCCTGGCTACGATATTTTGGCCCAGGCGGAATCCGGATTGATGAGCTTCACGGGCGAGCCGGAAGGCGGACCTATGCGCTATCCAATTGCCATTGCGGACATGACCTGCGGGATGTACGCGGCAATGGGCATTCTTGGCGCGTTGTTTGCGCGCGAAAAGACGGGCCAGGGGCAATTTTTGGATATGGCGCTTTTCGATTCGCAGCTTACGTGGCTGGCGAATGCGGGCAGCAGCTACCTGAATGCCAATGCGGAACCCCAGCGATGGGGAAACGCGCACCCGAACATCGTGCCTTACCAGGTGTTTCGGGGAACTGACGAGAAATACTTTGTTGTCGGGGTAGGTACGGAAGGGCTGTGGGCGAAATTCGTGGAGGTGTTGCAGGCCGAAGCGACGCTCGGCAGGGAAGCGCGGTTCGCAAGTAACCCGCTGCGCATCGAGCATCGTGCGGAATTGGTTGCGCTGCTGCAGGAGCGTTTCGATGCGGAAGCGCGAGACACATGGCTGGCGAAGTTTGCAAAGGCCGGCATTCCGGCGGCGCCAATTAACGGAGTGCCGGAGGCGCTGCGCGACGCGCACGCACTGGCGAGGGGATTGATTGTACAGATTGAACACCCGGCGTTGCGCGAAGTTCGCAGCATTGCAAATCCGGTCAGGTTTTCAGACATGCCGGTGAGTTATCGTTTGCCGCCGCCAATGTTGGGCGAGCACACGGCGGAGATTTTGCGAGGCCTGGGGGCTGGTCCTTAATTTCGGGTTATCGGTTGTTCTTGATTAGCGATAGGTGGCCAGGAGCTCGCCGTTTTCGATTCTTAGGCCGGAGATTTCTGCTGGGAGCTTTAGCTTTTCGCGATTCTCTGGAGAGTCCATCATTTTTTGCACAGCCGTCTCCAGCGTGGATTGAGGAATCGGCAGCGAACCGAGCTGACCGCTGACGGGCTCGAAGCGGAGATAGCCTTTGGCGGCAGCGAGGCGGCCTTCGAGCTGGAGTGTCATGTCTTTGCCGTGGAAATCGAAGACCACGTAGGTGCGGACGCGGTCATCAATGAGTTCGACTTTTACGTCGCGTACGGAGGAGCGCACTTGCTCGACCTGCTCGGCGGTAGTGCCGGACGGCACGGGAAGATCTCCGGTCGAAGTGGCGCTGGGCGCAGCGTTCGTTGGAGCAGTGTGTGAAATGTCGAGATGGGAAGCGAGATAGGAGTTCAACTCTGTCTGATCGAGGCGGAGCGTGGCGGCCTGGCCGCTGGCAACGGCTTGCTCGACGGCTTCGACTTTCTGCTCCACACGCGCGGCGGCTTGCGGACTAGTGGCGATGACCGGAGGAGGCACGGTGTGAAAAACCATCAGCAAGGTAATAAGCGCGGCGACGTAGGTGGTCCAGCGGACGATGCGGAACACGAGGCGCAGGGGGCTGACCTTGCGCGGCGCCAGATCATCGGAGCGGTTACCGCTGCTGGGGGTGGCGGTCGCGTTCATAATGCGGCTCCTTTCTGCGAACCAGGCACGAGCTCGCCTTATGCAAACGTAGAAGGTACAAGTGTTTGCGACAAGAGAACGCGGGTACAGGCGCGACCAAATGGGTAAGACTGGAAACGAAGTTGCAGATAGGTCGTCTATCGCTATAGTGTGGCGCGCCATAGTCGTGAGTGGAGCGCAATGGAAGGGATTAAACGATGAAAAAGTCTTTGCTCGTTTGCGGTTTCGGGCTGACAAGTGTTTGCCTGGCTTACTTCTCGAAGGCTGCGGGACAGCCGCAGAGCGCCGTGCCGCAATTTACGGCGGAGGGGAAATTGGTGCGGCCGGAAAGGTATCGGAAATGGGTGTACGTTTCGTCGGGATACGGGATGAGCTATAGCCAGAGCCCAAGCGGTATGCAGATGTTCACGAACGTTTTCGTAACGCCTGCGGCGTATGACTACTTTGTGGCCTACGGCAAGTGGCCGGACAAAACGATGTTCGTGCTCGAGGTGTATGGGTCGACGTCGCGCGGCTCGATCAATAAACATGGCAGCTATCAGACGGAGTTGTCAGGTTTGGACGTGGAAGTGAAGGATGAAGCGCGCTTTGCGGATAAGTGGGCGTACTTTAATTTCGACGGCGCGACCAAAACAGCGAGTGCGGACATGCCCAGCAAGAACGAATGCTGGAAATGTCATGAGCAGAATGCGGCGGTGGAGCATTCATTTGTGCAGTTTTATCCGGAACTGCTGAAGATTGCGCGGGCGAAGCGGACAATCAAGGCTGGAGTGCGATTGGACGAGTGAATTTCCTGGCTAGAGGTGACATGGAGCAGGTCCTGCAGGGGCAAACAGCGATTGTGACTGGCGCGGGAAGCGCGGACGGAATTGGATTTGCGATTGCACGAAGACTGCTGCATGCCGGCGCGCAGATCGCGGTCACCTCGACGACCGAACGCATTTACGAGCGCGCGCGGGAACTGGACGCGAGCGGCAAGAACGTGCTAGCCATTGTCGCGGACCTGACCGAGGAGGACGGGGCGCGCCACATCATCGATATGGTCATGGAGCGGAGCGCCCAGATCGACGTGCTGGTCAACAACGCGGGGATGGCGCAAACGGGACGTCCCCTCGCAGGAAAGACGGTGCGGGAAAGCTCATTCGCGGATTGGCGACGCCAAATTGAGATCACGCTGCACACGGCTTTTTTGATGACGCGGGCGGTGCTGCCGGTCATGACGCAGAGAAAATACGGGCGCATCGTGAATGTGTCTTCGGTGACCGGGCCGCTGGTGAGCAATCGCGGCTCGGCCGCCTATGGGGCGGCAAAGGCGGCGATGGACGGGATGATGCGGGCAGTAGCGCTGGAGACGGCGCTCGACGGAATCACGATTAACGCAGTGGCGCCGGGATGGATTGCAACGGCGTCGTCGACGGAAGCGGAGCACGTGGCGGGATTGCATACGCCGATGGGGCGCGTGGGAACTCCTGAGGAAGTTGCGGCGGCGGTCTGCTTTCTGGCTTCACCGGCGGCTTCGTACATCACGGGCCAATCCTTGGTCGTGGATGGCGGGAACATTCTGCAAGAAAACAAATCAGTCTGATTCTGAAACTCAATCGAGGTCCCGGCTTGCTGGAAGTGCGAAGCTACTACACACTTAACTTCCGGCTCTGCATTGTGCACATTTCCTCGGAGGACCTTGATGCGCCGCGCTCTTTCCTTCCTTGTGGTGTTTGTACTCCCCATTCTTGCCGCCGCGCAAGAGCCGGCTACTCCGCAGGGAGAGTCTCGAACCCCGGCGAAGCAGCGCCTGAAGATTGGCGTAGCCCTGGAGGGCGGTGGTGCGCTTGGGCTGGCGCACATCGGGGTGCTGGAGTGGTTCGAGGAGCAGCACGTTCCGGTGGACTACATCGCGGGCACCAGCATGGGCGGGCTGGTCGGAGGCTTTTACGCAACGGGAGTTAGCCCGGAGGAGATGAAGAATTTAATCGAGAGGCTTGATTGGGATGAAATTTTACGAGACCGGACGCCCTATCAGGATTTGTCATTTTTGCGGAAGCAGGATCAGCGGTCTTATCCGAATTCGCTGGTGCTGGGATTACGGAAAGGTTTGTATCTTCCCGCAGGGCTGAACGCGGGGCATCAAATCGGGTTGTTGATCGATCGCGAGACGCTCCCATACTTTGGATTGCCGTCGTTTGATGCCCTGCCGGTGCCGTTTCGCTGCGTGGCCACGGATTTGGTGAGCGCGAAGCAATTTGTGTTCAAGGACGGATCCCTCGCGCAGGCGCTGCGCGCGACGATGTCAATCCCAGGAGCGTTTACGCCGGTGCACGACGGTCAGCGCGTTTATGTTGACGGGGGATTGGTGAACAATTTGCCGACCGACGTGGTGCGGCAGATGGGCGCGGACATCGTGATTGCCGTGCACCTTGAAACGCAGCCGCCGGAGGCGAAAAATATTCAGTCGCTGGTGAGTGTGTTGGAACAATCAGTGCGGGTGGTGATTTCAGAGAGCGAACTACGCGGGCTGGCGCAAGCGGATGCCGTCGTGTCCGTTCCGCTCGGGCATTTTCTGATGAGGGATTTCGCCAAGAACGTTCCCATCATGCAGGCGGGGTATGAAGCGGCGAAGGAAAAATCGAAATTACTGGCCGGTTTTGCGCTGGACGATGCCGGCTGGAATGAATATGTGCGCGAACGCGACGGCCGCAAGCAGACAACCACTCCTGTACCGCAATTCATTGAGGTGCAAGGGACCAAGCCGCCGGCGCAGGAGGATATCCGGCGCGACTTGAAAAAGTTCATCGGGAAGCCTCTCAACGCAGAAAAGCTGGACCCAGCCCTGACACAACTGACCGGGGGCGGGCGTTACGACACGCTGGATTACCGCATCGTGGAGCGCGACGGGAAGCAGGGCCTGCTAATCGTGGTGAAGGAGAAAGATTTTGCGCCGCCGACGCTGCAGCCCGCTTTTGAAGTGGACGGCTCAGAAGCGGGGGACATCGAGTTCACGCTAGGCACGCGGCTGACCCTGATGGACGTTGCGGGATTCCGGTCGGAGTGGCGTACGGATTTCTTATTTGGGAACACGTATGGAGTGTCGAGCGAGTTGTACCGGCCGTTCAGGGCAGAGAGCAAATGGTTTTTTGGGCCGCACGCGAGCGCCAGCGACACAACTTTTCAGATTTATGCGAAGAATGATCCGCTGGCGGATTATCGGTTTTACCGGATGAATATCGGGGCGGACCTAGGATACGGATTCAGCCGTTTCAGCGAAGTTTGCGTGGGCTACGACGTGGGGCACCTCAGCACAGACCTGCGCTTGGGCACGCCTCAAATTCCGGCCGTGGATGGTCGCGTGGGCGCGGCGCGGATGCGTTACCTAATGGACCATACGGATGACCCGGTGATCCCACGGCGCGGGTTCCGCGTGGAGTTGAATTTTCACTGGTTTGACGCGAGCCCCGGCGCGACGAGCGCGTTTCCGGTGTCGGATGCGCGCGTGGAGTTTTATCAGCCAGTTTCGCGAGTGGCGTCATTTTTCTTAAGCAGCGAAGGCGGGAGCACGCTTGGGTCGAGGAACACGGGAGTGCCGCAATTTTTCCTTGGTGGACCTTCGCGACTGAGCTCTTACGGGGTGAATGAGCTGTTCGGAAACCAGTATTATTTGTTTCGGGGCGGATACCTGCATGAGATCGCGTCGTTGCCACCGTTCGTGGGCAAGAGAGTTTACGCGATAGGGTCGTATGAAGCGGGCAAGATGTACGGCGCTGTGAATGAAAGTAAGTTTCCAAATGACTTCGCGGCGGGCGTTTTGGCTGAGACGGCGTTGGGACCGTTTTTTATCGGTGGAAGTGTTGGAGATAGCAGTCACCACAAATGGTTTTTTCAACTGGGCCACGTGTTTTAGATACTTGCACCCTCGATGCGAGATGGTGAATCTGATAGAACGGTGCCACCGATTTTAGCGAGGGTTCTGGAGGATGGCGATGAGCGACAAGGTGCACAAGAATGAGACAGAGTGGAAGAAGCAACTAACGCCGAATCAGTACTTTGTCACCAGGCAGAAGGGAACCGAGCCACCCTTTACGGGAGAGTATGAGGACACGGAGAGCCCGGGAACGTACACCTGCGTGTGCTGCGGTCAGCCGCTTTTTCGGTCGGAGACAAAGTACCATTCGGGGTCGGGCTGGCCGAGCTTTTACGCGCCCGCGGAAAAGGAAGCCGTGGAGGCGGAGAGCGATACGAGCCACGGGATGGCACGCGCGGAAGTGAAGTGCAGCCGATGCGAAGCTCACCTGGGGCACGTGTTCGAGGATGGACCGCGGCCGACTGGCTTACGATATTGCATTAATTCGGCGGCGCTGAAACTGGACGAGGACAAAAAATAAGGCGCGCCTGGGAAGCTCGGCGCGCCGGGAAAATGTTGTAAGAAATGCCGATCAGGCTGCTGTAAAGCACGAGCACGCAACCAATTCAGCTACGCGATCGTGTGCCCGCTCCCAGACGCCCACAAGCAAAACCTTCGTGCCGCTGGGATACTTGAACACGTAAAAAACGTTTTCTGCGCCATCCAACTCAAAAAAGCCCGGGCGCCGAGGATCCGGACGCGATGGCGCGCCCGAAGCGAGGAGCAGACGGAGTTCCGCGAGCTGTTCCGGTGTATGGTTCCGGAGGTCTTCGAGAAGAGGCGGGTGTTTTGTGTGAATGGTCATGATGTTTTTCCGCCACATATAGCTTAGCTCTGGCCTCATAGATAAAGACGTAGAAATTCGGGAAAAGTTTCATTACAACCGACTTTTTGGCTGGCAGTTTCCCAGGCGTGGAAGCGCCGTATTTACCTATGGTTGGGCGTTTACAGGGGAAAGCCGGCTAGCCCGACGAGCGAGCAAGAAGCGACATCTCCGCGCTGCAGAATTCGTGTGCGTGTTTGCGCGGGGGAACAGACATTTTGGGCATGGTTTCTTTCCTCACGTCGTTATGATAGATTGCACGTTACTCTCTGGGCTGGTACTTGCGCCGATGTGGTTTCCCTGCGATAGTGCCGCAAACCTGCTCCAGTACAGGAAGAGTTCATGAAAACAGCGCCAAAAAAGCCAAGGGCAAAGGCCGACTTTGAGAAAGACCGCCGCCGGAAACATCATCATTATTTAGTGACGGTGTACTATGAGGATGGAGAAAAATTTGGGCGCGTGTACACCGACAAAGACAAGGCAGCGCGCTTTGCGGAGCGCCAGCGTAGATCCCCCGTCGTGAAGTCGGCTCGGATCAGCCAGGTTTCGTAAAAGGGCGGCACGCCGTTCCAGAAGCCTGGAAGGGCTCCGAACTTGTGGTGAACTGAGCGCGCGTGTTATAAAATAAACAGAGTTGAAGCTCAGCGGCCTTAGTATAGTGGTAGTACGGAACCTTGCCAAGGTTCAGGTGTCGGTTCGATTCCGATAGGCCGCTCCATCATTCTAAAGAACTTACGCTACCGCCTCATTTTCCATATTTTCCAAAACTACAATTTCATTGCCAATCTTGGAGGAAAATTCGGCTTGTACGTGTTCAAGGGGAATCTCTCCGGTGTACAGAGCCGTCATCGCAGCCGACGTATGCCCCATCTGCTGCCGAAGGACGGCAGGGTTGATCCCGGCAAGTTCCCACCTGCGGTTGCAGCCCCGACGAAGGGCGTGCATTCCCGCTTTCTTTAGACCTAGAGCTTCCAGGGCCGGGTATATACCTTGATCAGCATGGTGGTTTCCATGAGGGGACCGCCGCGTTTCGAGTGGAAGATGAGGGTATTGGGGTTTGAGGCGCTCCCGACAAATCGCCGCAACTCCCGTATTGCCTTCTGGCCCTCAGGGTCGCGGAGAAGCACGGTTCGATAGGCGGTCGCGTTTTTGCATGGACCTCGTTTAATCCCCGGGGCGGATCGTTTTGTCACCGGCGCTGAGGCGGAACCTGGCACCGAGGAGAAATCGAGGTTTCTCGCGCGAATTGTAGCGGAATGGTCCGACATCCCTCTTTTCGCCAAAGATAGTTTCGGGTTGCTGGCGGGTTTGAAGGACTTGTCCATGTCCGACGTATTCTGGGTTGGAGGAGATCGCAACCCAATCCACCCCTACCTCGTCCACGCGGCATTTGTGTCCGTCAATCGCCGTATGAAGAAACCGATCCAGACCGCGGCGAAGACGTTGTGGGAGCATCCGCTGTACATGATTCTGAAGAGAGATGGCGGTTTTCTCTGCGGTGCTTGCACGCTGGAGCACGGCCTGCTTTTGGTCCACCCGTACCCGGACCGGCCGTCTGCTCCACGGCAGCTGAGGAATGGAATCGACGCCGAGGTGATTGGGCAGGTCACGGCCGTCATCAGACGTCTGGAGTAAGCAAAACACGCGCTACGTCTTATGTCGACAAATGCGCGAGGGCCAACCGGAAAACTCTATGAACGGAATGCCGCATTTTGGGAAAGATTCGGCCGGCACTCAAGAAACCATATGCTTGAGATGGCTTCCATACTTCCGGAGCGCCGGATCGCTTCAGTCGAGGTAACACCAAGCTGAGAATCTCGCCAGTTTTGTGGTCGCGGGAAAAGATTTCTTCGCGACATTCCTTCTTACAGAACCTGCCAGGCCCGAGACCGAGAAAGGACTGTGTCCGAGGACACCCAGGGAGGTGACGGCGCTCACATACGAGACCCGGCGAGAGTCAGAGAGTTATGCCAGCGCATGAGTGAAGCGTAGAAAGGCGGTTCTATGAGACCGTATCGAGATGTCGCAACGCTGGCGTGCGCGCAAGTTGTCTGAGCGGCCGCTGGTTTGGGTGATCATTGGAACGCGTCTGGAGGATCCGCATAACACCGTTTCCAGAACGCCTCGCGTGAAAGCGAGCCGCTTGCGAATTCCTGTACGCTGGACAACGTGTTAGCGATAATTCCGCCATCCGCTGAGTCGAAGATGATAACGACGCCTTCAATCGAATCTGACGACGTCGCGGATGCGCGAGAAAAGTTTTGAAAGAGTGACGCCGCATAATCGAGCTTGGCGGTTGCGCGGGTCTCCTTCGAGTCCGCGGAGATTGGCTGCACTGTATAGATCTTCACCGGCTTTCCCTGTAGCGACGCCCAATGACCTGGGAAAGTGCCGGTTTCTTCCCGCGTCACGCGAAACGCCTCTTCTTTCTCATCGAAAGGAGTCACGTTCGGCGATTTTAGCCGTGCGGCAAGAAGTTCCGGTAATTCCAAGCTGCTTCGGCGGATGTAGCCGCGCGACGCACCAGAAATCTGCACGTGAATCCACTCGCCATCCGCGTCGAGGAGCTCGAACTCATCGTCCGCCGCGGCGGTGAACAGAACGCGAGATGCAAGCGCGGGCTTGGCAAGAATCGGCGTGCCAGATTTCTTCACTACTACCAGATTCCGGGGATGTGCTTGGTTGCGCTGAATTTCCTGCAAGCTCTGCAGCTCGCCACTCAGCTGCTGCATGCGCTTCTCCTCCGACTCGCGCTTTGTACGCAAGCCGTTCACCTCATCTGCGCTGGAAGTCGCCGATGATCCCTTGGGTGCCACTGCCGTAGTAGCCGCGGCTGAAGGCAGCGAAGTGATACTCGGCGCGCCCGACAACTCCAGCTTCGGCTTCGGAGCCTGCAAGAGCGACCGCTTCGTGCTGACCTTTCCGCCCAATCTCTCCGTCAATCGGTCGAGCAGGTCCAACTCCAGTCGACCGTTCGAGGGCAAAACCTGGTAACCAGATTTGGAAGGATCGCGATCCGCGTACCAAGCCGTGATTTTCGCCGTCACGCGAACAATCGTTGCGCCAGGCGCATCCGGCAGAAGGTCGATCGAGAACTGGTAAAACGCTCGCTCATAGCGGCTGAGCGGCTGATCGCCGACAGCAACAAAGCCGTCCACAATCGGCAGTTTCTGTCCCGCGTACGCTTGCATCTCCTTTAGCGCCGCTTCCACTTCTTCTTTCGATTTCGGAAACGTGCGAGCGTAGGGGACCGCCTGTCCGCAAACCATTGCCGTAATCCACGCGCTAAGAAACAGCGCCAGCGCACTGGGCATAAGGACGCGCAAATGCGGAGCGCGCATCTTCATGGAAGAGATTCCAACTGCTCGAGGGACAACCACCCGCGCTGCCCTTGTGGAGTCTCCACGCCGAGCCAGTGCGGAGTGACTATCACAACCATTACCTCGGTGTATGCCGCCAGATCGGCTAACTTAGCCGCGGAGCGAAAAGGCGCAGCCTGCAAACTCGCGCCAGGAGCCTTCACCCGGCGCTCCACTTCATGCCGCAGCGCATCCACGCGGCGCTCAAGGTCTTGCACCGAGCTCTGCGCCGTCGCCAGCCGCGTGCTCTCGTCTTCGCGCTGGCGAAGCAAACTTTGCTGTGCCAGCGCAATGCTCTCGCGATGCCGCTCCACATCCGCAGCCTCTTGCTCGGCCAACTGCATTGCTTGCAGCAGCTTCTGAATAGCTTTGTATTCGCTGCTTTCTACCGTGCCATCGGATGGGTGGGCTACGCGGTGCGCCTTTTCAACAAAAACCGCATCAATCCGCAAACGTGTGCGTTCCGGGCTCACGCGCGTCAGCACGTACCGCACGGCAATGGTGCCCAGGTCCGCACTCTCGCGAAAATGCCGCGGCGCAATCACTTCGGTTCGAACCTTGTAAAAGACCTTACCCGCGCCGTCCCAGCGTTCAAACAGGGGCGTAGAGTCCGCTGTAGCCGCTCCAGTCAGCGTCTTTTCCCGGTCGAACATGTAAGTCCCGTGAATCGTTTGGTCCTCCACGATCTGCCGCAAAGCCTGCAGCGCGTCCTCGTAGGAAGCCGAAAACTCCATTACCAACCCGGCGCTCGGCAAATCGCGCTCTTTTGCCCACGCAAACGACTGGGATGCGCCGAAAAGGCAGGCCGCCGCAAGCAAAGCACCGAATTTCTCCAAAAACTTCTTCGAAGCAGTGTCCATGGCTTCCAGAACCAAACGTGGGCGCATTTCCGAACGCTCCCTTCGCCCGTGGTAGCTCCTTGGTACCCGCCGCACCACCATGTGTCAACCCGAAAATCTTTCCGTGGACCTAGTACCTTGCGTGCGAAAAGCATCTTCTCACAAAAAATATTTTGCAAAAAAATAACAAAACACTTGCATTCGTTTTTTTGTGGGAGTAGATTTCGGCTCGGTTCAGGGACTTTGGGGAACTCGATTCTCCTTTTTCTTCGAAGAAACGAGATCGAATCCTCAAGGGATGTGCTGTCGAAAAACGGCTCTTGAGCACCGCGCCTCCGCCGGTCCGCTCATGGCTAAACGCCATGAGTGTGTCCGCGCCCCTGTTCCTGCAATCCGACCCATAAAAACCATAGCGTGGCAATTGTCGATTTCACGTACAGGAGGCGGCATGTACACACGCGTAGCGCAATCGGCAAAGCGGAGAATTTCCTGGCTCGCTTCCTCACTTGTCTTTGGCTTTCTCTTCCTCGTCATCGTTCTTGCGGACACACACTCCGCTGTAGCTATTCCTCCGCCCTCGCTCCATGTGCGCGCTATTCCCGCGTTCGCGCGCAAATACGGAATGCCGTGCTCCGCTTGTCACGAGGCCTGGCCCAAGCTCAACAACTTCGGCCAGACCTTCAAAGACAACGGCTACCAGATGATGAACGACCGCGATGCTCCCATCTTCCAGCAGGCAGCGTACTGGCCGGTCGCGTTTCGTATCACTCCAAACTGGCATCGCGAGAGCGTTGACCATATCGATCTCGCCAATCCCGCCACCGGATTGACCACCGAGGGTCGGCTCACCACGCACGGTTTCGATCTTTCCGGGCTGGACATCCTCACGGCCGGTACGCTCGCCAAGAATATCAGCTTCCTGCTCGTCCCTTCCGCGGACAATGCAGGCGCATTTCACTTTGAATCCGCCAACGTCCGCTTCGACAATCTCCTCCACACCAGTTGGCTCAACGTTAAGGTCGGCAAGTTCGAGCTCGACAACATCATTTCCGAAAAGCGCATTCTCGCGCTTTCCAACAATGGCGGTTTGTATCAGATCTATCACTTTGTTCCCGTCGGCGATATCAACGGCTTCGGTCTCGGCGACAACCAGCTCGGCGCCGAGCTCTCCGGCCACTCCAAAAACGACTACACCCGCTATTCCATCGCCATGCTTAGCAGCAACGATGGCAATGTCAGCCTCCCCAACGGCCACGGCTACGACACTTATCTGACCTTCAGCCAGGCGTTCGAAGCCGGCAGCCTGGGCCTACAGCGCGTCGGCGCCTTTGCTTACATCGGTCGGGCGCCAACTTATGCTTCCCTGATCGCCGGCGGCACCGCTACGGCCGACGGCCTGGGGCAAAAATCCTTCTACCGCGCCGGTTTCTACGGCCTCTGGTACATCAAGAAGCTCGATTTCATGACCATGTTCACCCACGCGGGCGAAAGCGCGTTCCTCGGCACAGGCACTCCCGCCTACGCCGATCTGCCTGTCGGTGCGCGCGGGCCTGTCTGGAATGGCGGCATGATCGAGACGCACTACACCTTGAACCCGCAGTTCATCCTCATCAATCGCTACGAGTTGATCCGCATGTCGCGCCAGGCGCTGGCCACGAACCCAGGCAATCTCGGCGATATCGACTCCCTGACCTTTGGTTATCGCTACTACCCGTTCATCTCCAGCCGCGCCGGCTTCGCCTTCCATAACGAGTATTCCCTCGTCCGTCAGCGAGGCCTCGCGCTTTCCGGCAAGGACCTAACCAGCAGCAGCCTCTTCCTGGGCTTTGACTTTATTTTCTGAGGAAGCGAGGACATCATGAGGGCAAACAAAATCGTGAAATCGCTGGTTCTGGCAACGGCTGCGCTGCTCACTTTACCGCTCGCCAACGCCCAACAATCCGAATCGCACATGGGCAAGCTCACCGGCCGTGCCGATTCCGGCAAGCAGCTCTACTATCGCTTCTGCTGGGGGTGCCACGGCTATCGCGGCGACGGCGACGGTGAAAATTGGCTGCCTACCGGCTCCTACCCCACTATGCCGTACTTAAACATCCAGCCGCGAAATTTTGACGCGGGGGTTTTCAAGTGCCGCTCGACACCTACCGGAACTTTGCCCACGGACCAAGACCTCTATAACTCTGTCGGACGCGGCTTCGTTATGACCAACATGCCTTCTTGGATTTCCCTCACCAACCAGCAGCGCGCCGATCTGGTCGCCTTCATCAAGACCTTCGCGCCACGCTTCAAAAGCGAAAAGCCGGGCGATCCTATCAACGTTCCCGCCGAGGCCAAGCTAACCGTGGAATCCATTAAGCACGGCCAGGAGCTCTTCCAAAAGCTCGAATGCTGGAAGTGCCACGGGCCCGAGGGCCGCGGTGATGGCCCTTCCGCCTCCACTTTGACCGACAGCAACGATCAGCCCATTCGCCCCTACAATTTCACCGTAGGCTCACGGTTCAAGTGCGGCGTCACCAACCAGGATCTCTACAAGATTTTCATGACCGGCCTCGATGGCACGCCCATGCCTTCCTTCGCCGACGTCATCAAGCCCGAAGACGCGTGGGACCTGGTCCACTTCCTTCGCACCCTGCAAATCACGAACAAGAGCCCCGAGCTGGCTTTGTGGGAATCCACAAAGGAAGGCGCCGAACAAATTGCTTCGAGAAGAATCTACGGAACCCCCACGGGTTCCGGCATCAAGCAGTAAGCCTCACAACCATGCAAAAGCAATCCGAGCAAGGAGCAATGTTCATGCGAGCAAAATTAGTTTCAATGACCGCGGCGGCCGCGCTGATTTTTGCCGCGGCCCTGCTGCACGCCCGGGCCGGCGGCGGCACTGTCAGCGGCAAAGTCACTTACGAAGGAACTCCCGCAAAGCCCAAGCCCATTGACATGTCGAAGGAACCGAGCTGCGCCAAGCAGCACCCTACCCCAGTTATGACTGAAACTGTGGTCACCGGACCTAACAACAGCCTCGAAAATGTTGTGGTCTACATCTCCGCCGGCGCTCCCGACGACGCTGCGCCCAGCCAGGCCGCAACCTTCGACCAGAAAGGCTGCCAGTACATTCCGCACGTCCTTGCCTTCCAGGTGAATCAGCCGCTCAAAGTCGTCAATGACGATCAAACGTCGCACAACATTCATCCCCTGGCTAAAATCAATCACGAGTGGAATAAGTCGCAACCGCCCGGGACTCCGCCTTTTTCCGAAAAATTCGGCAAGCCGGAGTTCATTCCGGTGAAGTGCAACATCCATCCTTGGATGCACGGCAACTTCGCAGTGCTGAAGAATTCCCACTACGCCGTTTCCGGCGGGGATGGCAGCTTCAGTCTTCCGAACCTGCCACCGGGTAAGTACACGGTCACGGCCTGGCACGAATCCTATGGCGAGCAGACACAAGAAGTCACCATCACTGGAAATGAGACCAAAGCTGTTAGCTTTATCTTTAAGGCTAAACCCTATTGATGCGAGGTAGTCTAAGTAGGAATGACGGGCCGTCACGGTCCACATGAAACGCGCTCGGGTTTCATCCGGGCGGATGCGAGGCACTATGGGGAAACTGTTCGGAGTGATTCTGACGATCATCGCGCTGGTTTCCGCGTATCCCATCGTGACTCATAAGTACGTGCAGCCGGAGGATATCTCGACTCACGGTCACGCCATAGACGAACAATTGTCGGACACTATGGCTGAATCGGGTTTTGCATTCCTCGGGTCCCAACTGCTCCTTGCCTTCTTCGTCTGGAAGTTCTCCGAGCGCAAAGCGGGTGCGAAGATCAGCAACATTCCGGGCGGGGCGAAATTGATGGTCGTCGCCGCCTTCATTCTCATTGGCACGGAAGTTTTGGCGCTCGGGGTACTCGGACAAAAGGCGTGGGCCAATGTGTACTTCACGGCGCCGAAGCCGGACGCGATGCAGGTTCAGGCGCAAGCCGGCCAGTTTGCGTTCTATTTCCGGTATTCCGGCCCGGATGGAAAGTTCGGCGCGATTCATCCGGACAAGATTGACGAAGGCAATCAGAACTTTTTTGGACTCGATCCTGCCAATGATGTGGAATCCCGCGACGACATCGTTTCCGGTGAACTCGCAATCCCGGTCAATCGTGAGATTCAGCTCCTGATGCATGCGAAGGATGTGGGCCACTCCTTTTACGTGCGGGAGTTGCGCATTCAGCAGGACTTCGTGCCGGGGCTAGATCTTTCGGTCCACTTCACGGCCACGAAAACAGGCAAGTATGAAATCGTCTGCACACAACTATGCGGACTCGGCCACTACAACATGAAGGCGTATCTCAATGTCTTATCGCAAGAAGACTTTGAAAAATGGACGAAACAGAAGATTTCGGAGCAATAAGCCTTAGCCCAAAGCCGTAGATCAGCGACTGAGAGGCAGGATCTCCGGCGTCCTGCACGAGGTGAGAAAATGGCAGAAGCGTCGGTACAACAAGCGCATGTGCATGCACCGCCGGAGAGTTTCATCCGGAAAAACGTCTTCAGCCTCGATCATAAAACGATCGGCAAACAATATTATGGACTTGCGTTGGTGGCCGTGTTCACCGGCATGGCGCTCTCCTGGCTGATGCGCTTCCATCTCGCGTGGCCAAACGCAAAGATTGCCGGCCTCGAGCTTCTTTCGAAGGCCGGTGCGCCAGGCGGCGTCATCACGCCGGAATATTACCTATCGTTGTTGACGATGCACGGAACACTGATGGTGTTCTTCGTGCTCACCAATGCGCCTTTCGCTGGCTTTGGCAACTATTTCCTGCCGATCCAGATCGGCGCCGAAGACATGGCGTTCCCGCGATTCAACATGATGTCGTTCTGGGTTACCTTTGTTGCTTTTCTCGTCTTATTTACGGCGTTTTTCATTCCGGATGGTCCCCCGACCTCCGGCTGGACGGCTTACGCGCCGCTTAGTGCCGTTGGTAGCGACGCGGGACCGGGTCTGGGATGGGGGCAGAACCTCTGGGCGATATCCATATCGCTATTTTGTATCGGGCAGTTGCTTGGCTCGCTGAATTTCATCTCCACCACGCTGGATTTGCGCGCGAAGGGAATGACCCTGATGCGCATGCCCATCTGTACTTGGGCATGGTTCATTACTTCGTGCATTGGATTGCTCGCGTTCGCAGTGTTGCTCCCGGCCTGCCTGCTGTTGATTTTGGACCGTATGGCCGGGACGAGCTTCTTTATTCCAGCAGGATTGGTTCTTAGCGATCGTTTGCAAAATCACGCCGGCGGATCGCCCTTGCTGTGGCAGCACCTGTTCTGGTTCTTCGGCCACCCAGAGGTATACATTGCGATTCTGCCAGCGATGGGCATTGTTTCGCATGTGCTGATCACGAGCATGCGGAAACCGCTTCTCAGCGCCAAGGTCATCATTTACTCGATGATGTCCATTGGTTTCCTGAGCTGGATGGTATGGGGACACCATATGTTCGTAAGCGGGATGAATCCCTTCTCTTCCTTGCTGTTCTCCTTCCCTACGCTGACGATAACCATCCCGGCGACAATCATGACGCTGATCTGGCTGGGGAGTCTTTACGGGGCGAATCTCCAGATCACGTCTGCATCGCTTTTTGCACTCGGTTTTGTCTCAATGTTTGTCAGCGGCGGTGTAAGTGGGTTCTTCCTCGCCCAGCCATCGATTGACATCTATCTCCACGCAACGTACTTCGTGGTGGGACACTTCCACATGGTTATGGGTGTCGCGGCCATATTTGGCATCTTGTCCGGAACCTATTTCTGGTTCCCCAAAATGTCAGGCCGGATGATGAATGAAACACTCGGCAAGCTGCATTTCTGGATCACTTTTGTGGGGACTTACTGTATCTTCATGCCTTTCCACTACCTCGGAATGGCGGGAAACGTGCGCCGCTATTCGTCGTTTGTCGATGACTTCATGGCGCCGCTGCTGCCGTTACACAAATTCATAACCATTGCGGCGCTCATCACCGGTGCCGGCCAATTCATCTTTCTCTATAACCTAATCCACAGCCGCTTTCGCGGCAAACCTGCTCCACAGAATCCGTGGAACGGAACTTCGCTTGAGTGGAGCATTCCATCGCCTCCGCCCTGGAACAATTTCGGCGGAAAACATCCTGTCGTTTATCACGATTCCTATCAATACGGGTTGAAGGGTTCGAAGGGTGACTACGTGATGCAGGATTCGCCGGAACAGATCGTCACCGAGTAATTGGCCGGAGCGCTGGCCGTGCGTAACAATATCAGCTCACCGTCAGCGATCTAAGGAAGAGAAGCGAGTGACCATGTCTACTACCACCTTTCCTCCAGCACCCGCGCAGGCCCCTCCCTTGCCGCCAGAAGGGAACGCGATCAGAGTCTCGGTCATGGCAAAGTCCCGCCCTCCCGACGCCTCTCGAAGTGGCATCTGGGTTGCAATCTTCGCAATTACCATGTCGTTCGCGGCGTTTACCAGCGCGCTCTTTGTGCGGCAGGGCTCTGGAGACTGGACACATCTCGTTGTTCCTCCTCTCCTGTATGTGAATACAGCGGTATTGCTCATGAGCAGCTTTACTCTCGAGATGTCGCACCGCGTGATAGCGAGAGGGCTTGCAGGGGAAGCCAGCGCGCTTCGCAGCAGCTTGCGGTGGGTCTTCGTTACGCTGGCGCTCGGGTTGACCTTCGTTGCGGGGCAGTATTTGGCCTGGCGAAAACTCGCCGCACAGGGACTCTACCTCGCCACGAATCCCAACAGCTCATTCTTCTACGTCTTCACCGGCATGCACGCGTTGCACGTTCTCGGCGGCATCACCGCCCTTGTCTACGTAATCAGGCGGCTTACCGGCAGCCGCGATGTCTTCCGGCGAAGCACGTTTGATAGCACGGCGATCTACTGGCATTTCATGGGAGGGCTGTGGCTCTATCTGCTATTCGTTATACGTATGAGGCTCTAAGCGTCAGAATGGGAGAGAAACTGTGAACGAGTCCGAAATGGCCATGCACAGACACGACGGCGCTTTGATGGAGGGATCACCGTACGCGATCCCCTCCAGAAAGCTAACCATGTGGTTGTTCCTCATCTCGGATGCGGTGACGTTCGGAGCCATTCTCTTTGGGTATGGCTACCTACGTACCGCGAGTAGTGATTGGCCCGCGCCCTTCAAGTTTAATCCGAGCATTCTCAATGTCATCATCATGACTTTCGTTCTTATCACCAGCAGTCTGACAATGCTTGGCGCGGTGGACTCCGCGAAGGCTGGCGACAAAGCCAAGGCCAACCGCTTCCTATGGTCTACAATTTTGCTCGGTGTGATCTTCGCGGGCCTGCATATCCGGGAATGGTTCGCGCTGATCGATGAGGGCGTCCGGCTGTTTCAGAATCCCTGGGGTTCGCCGCTTTTTGGCGCCACCTTCTTCAGCATTACCGGGCTGCACTTGCTTCACGTTATCTGTGGAGTCGTGGCCATTGCTGTCATCTCTCGCGGCTTCTCCCGAGGCAGCTTGACGGCGGGTCACGTGGAAACGACCGGCTTGTATTGGCACTTCGTGGATCTGGTATGGATGTTTGTCGTACCGCTGATCTACCTGCTGAATATTTCGCGCTAGCACACCCGGACCGTGGAGGGAGAGGATCGATGACAGCCCCAAGAAAGTCAGGTAACGTGATTGCGAAATATCTGCCCGTTTACTTCGTTCTACTCGGCATCGCGGGCCTTGAGGTTTTCCTTGCCTACCAGCACTTCTCGACCGCAGCGCTGCTGGTTATTTTGCTGGGCCTTGCGATTTGCGGCGGCGCGTTGGCAGTAATGTACTTCATGCACCTTGCGCAGGAGCGCCGCAGCCTGTTCTTGACGCTTATTCCTGCCACTATCTTTGTTCTGCTGATGATGAACATGTTCTGGTCGGACAGCTTCCGCCTGCTGCGCATGAGACCATTTCCGCACTAGTCACTGCTGCTTGACGCCAGCGTATATGGTGAGCATACTTAGCGGGAGGGGGTCGCAGATGAGCCGCAGTCGCCAAGCTGAAGTAACCTGGTTGGCACGCGCGCTCGGTCTTGTTGCTGCTCTCTTCGTACCGAGCCTGGTCTTCGCTCAAAATTGCGCGCTGTGCTATACGCAGGCAGCTGGCGCTGGACACCGCGTTATCCAGGCGCTGCGGAGCGGCATCCTTATGTTAGTGGCGCCCCCAATGCTCATCTGCATCGCCATTGCCGTAATGGCCTACAGGAAGCGGAACCACTTCAACAGCGATACATAAATTGGTTTACTGCCTGAAATAAATAACCGCGAGAGTGTGTCCTGATCAGGGTAGGTCGAGATCCAGTGCGTAGATGTCGGTGACTCCCCGCTCGACCATCACGTAAAGAGAGCCGTCGCGACCAACGCCGCTGAATAGACACTGCGTCGCGCTGCCCTGCAGGATCGGTCCAAAGCCCATGATGCGGTCGACTTTTCGCGTAACAACGTCCGCTCGAAATACGGATTCCTCATCGTCAAGTTGGTCTTGGAAATAGATCGATGAACCGTCCGAGGACCAGTGAGGCGATTGCAGAAGGCCGCCGGAACCAATCGAAGACCACTCTTCCTTGCGCATGTCATACAGAACAATGCGACGGTTTGAGTTATCCTCCGCGGCAATGTAGCGGCCATCTGGAGACCAGCGGGAGTCGCTGAGATTCTTCGAATCAGGCAACTCCTTTAAGACACCGGTTGTCGGCTCGAGCAAAAAGAGTGCGTATTGAGGATGAATCTTCTGATTCCGCATAGTGACAACGATACGGTACCCGTCGGGCGACCAGTCTGCATTCAAACCTTCCCATCCTTTGGGAAGGACTGGCCGCAGCGAACCACCGTCCGTAGAAAGAATATAGATCTGCCGAGCTTGGCCTTTACGTACTCCCGTAAAAAGAATCTGTTCACCCTTCGGCGACCATCGCGGGGATAAGCCCTCGAGCGGAGGATTGGTTAAACGTATTCGCTGTGACCCATCCTTCCGGCTGCGCCACAAAGAGCCGTCCGGCCGGTCAAAATAGACCACCATTTGGCCGTCTGGGGAAACGCCGGCCTCCTCAGCATTGGCATCAACGCTCAACGTAGAAAAGCGAGAAGTTCCAGGTTCAAGTCGCTCAAGTTCGCGATGTGAGCGAAAGCTGAAGGCAAAGATTCGTGAACCGGTTTGAGCCGGGATGGCCACATGCAGTGAGTCTGGTCCGCTTGTCAGAGGAAAAGGGCCGTGGTGCGAACGCCGTAGCCAACTCCAAGCATCACGGATGGCCCACAAGTTACAGTCGTATCGGTCGCAGCCGGAAAACAGGAAGTATTTGCCGTCGGCGGTCCAGTTTCCGGCGGCCTGGCGAGAAGGCGTCCCATTCGCAAGAATTGTGTGCAAGCCGCTACCATCGGCTGACATTTCCCACAAAGATTCGGTGCCGTATTCGCCTGCGTCAATCGTAAGGCGTATGTTCTCTCCATCGGGTGACCAGGCTGGAGTTTCGGGACGTCCATTAACGTGAACAAGTTCACGAAGCTGCGTGCCATCGCGATGAATTGAGTACAGACTTTGGCCGCGCACAAATACGATCTGCGTACCGTCCGGCGACCACGCGGGATCGTGGCCGGTGGCCTGGCCCAGGCGTCGCGGCTCGCCGCCTTGGACGGGCCACAGCCACAGCGGCATCTCATCGTCATGCCGGGTAAACTGGCCAACTAGGAACTGCGAGTGATCCGGAGAAATCGCAAAGAGGCGCGTGTTCTCAAACGGCGCAGTCATCTTCTCTGCGTTGCCCCCTTCAACGGAAGTCTGCATGAGACTCCAGTGCCCACCATCACGCTGCAGAAAGAAAATCCGGGTTCCGTCGGACACGATGCCGCCCCACTCGTCAATACGGCCGCCGTTTGTGATTCGAGTCATGCGTTGCACGCTGGGTCGGGGCACAGGGTAGACAATGAAAAAGAGAAGCCAGGATCCGAACAATATGGCGACCGTAAGAAGCATGGTATCGAACCAGCGCTGCGTGCGCTCTGCTCGCTGGCGATCCCAATAAGATTCTGTCGCACGTTCTCCTGAGAATTCCGGATGCAGTCGCAGGCGTACCTCTATGGGCTTTCCTGCATTGTCCAAGGCAGTTGAGGGCGAGCCAGTAGGACCGTGGGTGACATGCACCGGCGCCAGGAAGCGGTAACCCTGGCGAGGCACCGTTTCGATAAAGCGCGGATTTTCTGCCTCGTCTTGGAGTGCGGCGCGAAGCTTCTTCAGAGCCGCGTTCAGGCTACCCTCGAAGTTGACGTGGGTACCTTTCGGCCACAGAGCTTGGCAGAGCTGCTCTCGCTTCACAATTTCACCATTTCGCTGCAGGAGCATAGCGAGAATGCGAAAGGGTTGTTCCTGGATTTTGATACGAACGCCTTGGCGGCTCAAGGTAGAGCGAGCCAAGTCCGCTTCGAACAGGCCAAATCTCACGATTACAAGGGAATCAATATTGGTATCGGATTCCAGCACGACGCATCCCCTGAAAACTTGGCCAAGACCATACCATGATTCTTGTGCGGCGACGAGACATTAGTTCACATGAACATCTATGCTATTAAATATTAACGAGTTACTGGTTCATAGTATTTTCAGCGCCAGTTCCTTTGACGGCTTCGCACTCCTGAGTTTAAGTGGACTCGAAGGCACCGATGCCATTCGGGCTAGGCTCAATCCTTAGCCCTGTCGGGCTTTGATTAGTGGTTTTTAGAGGTTTTGGGAAAGAACGCCTTCCCAAAGGCTCTGAACCGTCGGAACGCCCGGGTTCGAGTCCCTGAACCGGATCAAGCAAGCCATCGGACGCGGGCGCTCCGATCCAAAAATACTCCTCCGCCTCCAAATCCGCGTCTTTTTTCAAACAGGGATTATTAAGGCCCTCAGCTGTAGGTACCCTCACAGGACCGTCGCTCACCTTTGTGTTATCACAAAAAATGTGATACACTTCGAAAGGTTCAAGGAGAGGGACAGTGCACCGAGGGAAACTAAGACTGGCACGGGAACAGCGCGGATGGACGGAAGTGAAGGCGGCATCACGCCTCGGGGTGTCCCAGTCCTATTTAGCGATGCTCGAGCGCGGCCAGCGGCGAGTGACCCCGCGCCTTGCGCGAAGATTTAAGAACGTCTACAACTTGAGTCCGGCCACATTGCCTCCCCGCGACGCATTCGTGCCGCGCAACGAGCTTAGCGGTCAGGAATTCGCAAGAAGGTTGGCCTCGCTCGACTATCCAGGTTTCTCTTATTTGAGACCGAGTGGCCAACAAGTGCATCCGGGGGAGGCCTTGCTGGATGGCTTGGCGCAGGAACATTTGGAGGCCCGTTTGGCAGAGGCCCTTCCTTGGCTTTTGCTCAAGTATTGGGAAATGGATATGGAATGGCTGGTTAGGCAAGCAAAGCTCAATGACCTGCAAAACCGGCTGGGGTTTCTCGTTAGCCTGGCAAAACGGGCTTCCGAAAGGTCGAGCACCGCAAATCAAGAGCGAGACTCCGCATTGAAGGAACTCGAAAATACGTTGAGTGAGAGCCGGTTGGCGAAAGAAGACACTTTCATGAAGAAATTGAAGAACGACAGCGAGCGCCAGTGGCTGCGGGAGCGCCGCTCGGAAGAAGCACGGTATTGGAATCTCTTGACTGACTGGCGAGCGGAGCATCTTTCGTATGCTCTCTAGTGGAAAACCGCGGGTGGAGCTGCCAGCCCCATGGGCTCAGTTCCTGGACGACTTAGATGCGCACTTGCCAGAGCCGATGGAACTTCATTGCATCGGCGGATTTGTCGTCAGTGTGTTTTTCGGACTTCCCAGGCCTACCGCCGACGTCTTCCAACAACTTTCCTTTCTCGTCCAGAATATAGATGACATTGAGAGTTTCCATTCCGCGCCCTACTTTGCGGATGTGCTCTAACACTTGGGCCGCAGTCATCTCCGGACGGATGGCCACATAGTCGGGGGTCATGTATCGCCCGACGCTGTGTTCCGGATAGCCCAGAAGCTGGCGTGCGTTCTTCAGTTCCTCGGGAGAAAGCACCTCAAGCAGTTGCCGAGTCACCGTGGCGGGCATTTCCTCGAAGAACCGCGTCCGGTCGTCGGGAGGCATCCCATCCAGGACGCTCTTCACCTCATCCGTCGAGAGGGATCGGAGCAACTCCTTCTGCCGGTTGGCGGGTAGATATGAGAACACCTGAGCAGCCTGGTCGCGTGACAGAAGGCGGAAGACTACCGCTTGCTCCTTCCCATGGATTTGGCCCATCGCGTCCGCGATATCGGAGGAATGTGTCGCCGTTAGTCTCGCCCGCAAGTCCTCCCAGCGCTGGTTGTGAATGAGATCTTCCCATACGGACGGCGTCGCTATTTCGCTCATGTGCGTTCTCACAAGAAGAATTCGGTGGTGGCTTGTTTTTTGACCCGATGATGCTTGTTACAGACTTTGGCAGAGTAGCAGAATACGAGCGACCTCAAGGTTTCTGTGGGCCAACAGAATGGTTCTGACCTTGCTGACTTATGATCCTTCTAAGGCATTCCACGCGATGGTGAAATATTCGAGCCTTCGCCCACGGAGCACAACAGCCTTACGTTCCAAGATGGCCGTTTCAGTCATGTCCCGAGTCTACAACGCGCCGAGCCGAACTCGGAGAGAGGCTAGCAGTGGCTTAGCTCCCCTTATTGCCCCCTGAACGTTTTGCTATCAGATTGAAAAGAAGAAGGAAAAGCCAGCAGAGCCAATGAGGTGCGAATTCACCAGCAATAAGGAAACAAAGGAGTTTTGCGGTGCAGCCTGGTCTTCTAAGGTATTGAAAGGAAAGAGAGGGAATTCTTAGTGCCCCCTAAATGCCCCTCAGAAATTCTTCATTTCTCCAGCTATTCATAGAAGAGGAGCATAGGGTCGCACGGCTCACATTGCATGGCTACGCAACCAAGTGAGCGACTTCCTCGAAGGGGACTGTGGAAATTCATGCAAAGAGTCTTGCTTGATTTCACCACTGCCGAAAGCAAGAGAAAATCACTTTGAGTTGCTGGTCAGTCTGCCGCAGCATTCAGGGCGTGCCGGCAAGGAGGAGCGATCCCAGCCACCACCAAGCGCCTGGACGAGCGTCACGGCGTCTACCATGCGACGGCCGAGAATATTTACCGCGGTGACTTCGTCGGAGAGAGCCGCGCTCTGAGCGGTGGTCACTTCCAGGTAGCTGGTGACGCCACCCTTGTAGCGTGTGACGGCGAGTTCCAGATATTTCTGGGCCGCGACGACTGCTTTGTCCTGAACCTGAGCCTCGTGCTCAAGGATCCGCAATGCCGCTACGTTGTCCTCAACCTGTTGAAACCCGGTCAGCACCGTTTGGCGATAATTGGCAACGGCTTGATCGTAAGCGGCAATGGCTTGGTCTGAGGCGGCCCGGCGCCTCCCTACGTCGAAGACAGTAAAAAGAGCAGATGGCCCGGCCGACCACAAAATGCTAGGACCGGAGAGTAATGTTGTGGCAGAGCCACTTTCAAAGCCTCCCGCGGCTGCCAAATTGACAAGCGGATAATAGGCGGACTTGGCGACTCCAATCTGCGCGTTGGCTGAGGCCATGAGGCGCTCTGCAGCGGCGATGTCAGGTCGCCGCTCGAGCAATTCTGAGGGCAGGCCCACGGGAATCGGCGGAGGAGGCATAGTTAGAGGGAGAGGAGCGAGACTGAACGACGCCGGGGGCTTCCCCATCAAAACAGCCACTGCGTGCTCGTACTGTGCACGGGCAACTCCGACATCGATGGCCTGCGCGCGGGTTGTCTCCAGCTGAGTCTCGGCTTGCTGCACTTCCACATCGGAAGCAATGCCTCCGGCAAACCGAGTCTTAATTAACTCCAAGGCTTGTTCATACTGCGTTACGGTGGAATTCAGAAGCTGCTCCTCGGCATCAAGTACGCGGGCTTGGAAGTAAAACAACGCTAACTGGGAATGCATCGACAGGTTCACGGCGGCTAGGTCGGCTGCGCTGGCTTGCGCCTGATCGCGATAAGACTCAACAGTGCGGCGCACGCGTCCCCAGACGTCGATTTGGTAAGACAATTCGAAAGGAATTTGAAAATCGTTGTACGTGATGCCATTGAAGGTTGCGCTCTGAGGCGGACGGTTGGAGGAAGTCTTGTTGCGAGTTGCGACCGGATTGGCGGTCACGGTTGGAAAATAATTGGCCCGCTGGTAGCGGAGTGCCGCACGAGCTTGTGTATATTGGGCCTCAGCCGCCTTCAAGTTCTGGTTGGAGACGTTGACCTGAGCTTCGAGGGCATTGAGCTGAGGATCCTGAAAAATCTCCCACCAGTTGCCGCCGAGATTTTGGTCATTCGGCTGAGCAGGTTTCCAATCGCCAACCTCTTTATAAGCTGGAGGGACCTCTGCTGCCGGGCGGTGATATTTTGGCCCCACGGTACAACCCGCAATTGAGAGCACGCTAGGCAGAACGACGGTGGCCAGAGTGCGCTTCCATACTCGAATCTCTGCATTCGGGTTGTGTTGTAAACTCACTGGCCCCGTCCTCCGCCACTTGGCGATGCAGTCTTCGCGATCTGCACTTGTTGTCCGGTGAGAATGGAATCTGGCGGATTTTGAATTACCGATTCGTCGCCGTTCAGGCCCGATAGGATTTCGATCTGATTTCCGAAATCGTGACCAGGCGTCACTTGCGTGAGCACCACTTTGCCGTCTTTCACAACGGCGACCTGGAGACCTTCGGATCGAAACAACAGAGTGTCAACTGGCAAAAGGTGAGTGGAGGCCAGCCCCGCTAGCTTCAAATGGACTTCGGCATATGAGCCGGACAACAACTTGCCGGTAGGATTGTCCACGTCAACTTCCGCCTGCAAGGTGCGGGTTGCGAGGGTGATGGCGTTGGCGGTGCGCACTAACTTCCCCGGGAAACGACGCCCGGGAAACTCCGCGAGGGTTAGCTCTGCCGCCAGCCCTGGTGTGGCAGCTTGTGAGTACTCCTCGGGCACGTAGACATACACCCTGAATTTCTCGGGTTGCGCGACATGGAATAGGTCGGTCTTCGTGCCTGGCGCGCTACCGGAGTTGATCAGGTCGCCGACGTCGACGTTACGCACGGTAACAATGCCGTCGAACGGAGCATAGATCTTCTCGAAAGATTGCAGCGATTCCAGTTGTTTCACATTGGCTTGCATGGCTTGAACGGTCGTCTGATTAGCATTAAAAGTTCCCGCCGCATTGTCTGCATCCTGTTGAGCCACGGCGTTGGTTTTCAATAGGCCCTGGTAGCGGTTGTTAGTGATCTCTGCAAGCTTGAGGTTGGCCTCGGCTGTGGCCAGGTTGCTGCGTGATTGCTGGAGCTGCTGATCGACTTCAGGTGTGTCGATCTCAGCGAGAAGCTGGCCCTTTTTCACGCGAGCTCCAATGTCGACGTACCACTTCTTTAAATACCCGTTGGTACGCGAGTAAATCGGAGCGGTCATATAGGGTTCTACGTTGCCGGGCAACACGAGCTCGTGCGACGGTGCAGTACGCTGTGGAGAAACGACGTTGACCACGGGGACGGCCATGGCAGCGGTTTCGGCGCTCACGGCGGCACGCGCTCGAACACGGTGGAGAATGCCGGATACTAAAATCCCTGCCACCGCCAGAAAAACTACCACGGCGGCGAGCCAGCGACGTCTCGCGCGATGTTTCCCGTTGAAGGTGCTTTGAATTTGCGGCGCGTTCTCAACAACTTGTGTTTGTGTTTCTTGAGGCATTGGCACACCTTCTGCTCGTAAAAGAGCTCTATTGTTGAATTTCAGCTTCAGCCGGGCGATGACGGAGACCGTGCACCATACTGAACACTGTAGGGACGAAAAACAGCGTAGACACCGTGGCGAAGAGCAACCCGCCGATAACGGCGCGTCCGAGAGGTGCGTTTTGTTCTCCACCTTCTCCCAACCCGATCGCCATAGGCATCATTCCGATGATCATTGCCAGAGCTGTCATCAGTACCGGCCGGAAGCGCGCAAATCCTGCCTCTACGGCCGCTTCGGCCGCAGAGCGTCCTGCAGCCAATTGTTCTTTTGCGAAGCTAACTACCAGGATGCTGTTCGCCGTTGCCACTCCGACGCACATGATCGAACCCGTAAGAGCGGGCACGCTAATCGTCGTGCCGGTCACAAACAAGAACCACACAATTCCAGCGAGCGCCGCCGGAAGCGCCATGAGAATAATGAACGGGTCGAGCCACGATTGAAAATTAACGACAATCAGGAGGTAAACCAGGACGATGGCGAATGCGAGTCCTGTCAGCAAACCCAAGAAAGAGGACTTCATCGTCTGGATCTGGCCACGCACAATGATTTGCGAACCCCGGGGAAGCTCCTTCTGACTAGTTTTTAGAATCGAGAAGATGTCCTTCGAAACGGCTCCGAGGTCACGGCCCTGCACAGAGCCGAATATATCGATCACCGGAGCGACATTGTAATGAGAGACGACGCTCAAGTCGGAATTGCGGCTAAACGAGGCGAGACTCGCAAGTATGGAGGGCGGAGCGGTACCCGTACCGGTAACTGGAATGTTCTCCAGATCCTGCAGTGACTGAACCCGATACTGCGGAGTTTGCGTCGCAACCTGATAGCTAACGCTATTTTTCGGATTCAGCCAGAAAGTTGGTGCAGTCTGGAAGCTACCGCTCAGAGTTATCAGGAGATTATTCGCAACCTCTCGCTGGGTGAAGCCGATTTCTTGAGCCTTGGTGCGATCCACATCAATGTGAAACTTCGGCTGGTCAAAGGTTTGCTGAATTCGGAGATCCGATGTTCCCGAAACGTACTTCACCCTATTCAGTAGCTTGTCCGCGAACTGTCGGTTGGCCTGTAGATCATTTCCGATGACTTGAATATCAATAGGTGCAGGCAGACCAAAGTTCAAGATTTGCGTCACCATATCCGAGGGCAGGAAATAAAACGTGACTCCAGGAAAATCCTGCGCCAGCTTCAACCTCAAGTCATGCACATAACCTGCTGTTGGCCGGTGCTTCGGAGAGAGCGCAACCATGATGTCCGCGTCAGCGGTTCCGATCGGCGCCGAATTGCTGTAGGAAAGGTTGATGCCGCTATAAGGCAATCCGATGTTGTCGATCACTCCAGAGAACTCGGCGGGTGGTATTTGATTGCGGATCTCGGCCTCCACGCGGTCACACAAGGCGGCCGTCTCTTCGATACGCAGGCCGGTCGGGGCGCGGAGATGCAGTGTGAATTCGCCGCTGTCCACGGATGGGAAGAAGTCTTGTCCCAACCACGGGTACAGCCCGAAGGAGAGTGCGCACGCGGCGAGAAATGACCCGGCAAAAAGGCGGCGGTGACGGACACAACCCTCGAGTAATCCGCGATACCCGTTCCGAATCCTCTCAAAGCTGCGTTCAAACCAAGCTTGAAACAGCACTAGGGGATTCTTACTCGGGGCGTGCGAGCCTTCTCCAGCATGGGCTTTGAGAAGATATTTGGCCATGGTTGGTACGAGAGTCCGCGAGAGTAGGTACGAAGCCAACATCGCGAAGACGACCGCTTCCGCCATGGGCACAAAGAGATACCGGGCAACTCCGGTGAGCAAGAACATGGGCACAAAGACGATGCAGATACTGAGTGTTGAAACCAATGCCGGCACTGCAATCTGTTCCGCTCCAAGAAGAATTGCCTCTTCCGTCTCTTTGCCTCTGCTCAGAAATCCGTGAATGTTCTCGATCGTGACCGTCGCGTCATCCACCAGGATGCCGACGGCCAGCGCCAAACCGCCCAGGGTCATGATGTTGATCGTTTCTCCCAAGGCGCTGAGAAGAATGATCGAAGTCAAAATGGAAAGAGGAATCGAAATAGCGATGATTAGCGTGCTGCGCCAACTCCCGAGAAACAGGAGAATCATGACAGCCGTAAGGCAGGCCGCGATGAGCGCCTCTCGTAAAACGCCGGAAATGGAGCCACGGACGAAGACGGATTGGTCTCCGAGCAGCCGAATTTGAAGGTCCGGCGGAAGCGTGGTCTTTACAGTTGGCAACAGTGTCTTGATGGCAGAAATAATGTCCAACGTAGACGCGCTCCCGATCTTTTGAATGGTCATTAGAGTCGATCGCCGCCCGTCCACGCGCACGATATTGGTTTGCGGCGGGAATCCATCGCGAACGTTAGCGACATCGCGGATGTAAATCGTCGTGCCTCCCACAGCTTTGATCGGGAGGTTGTTCAGCTCTGCAATAGTTGTGGGGCTACCATTCATGTCGACGTTGTATTCAAATTTCCCCATCTTCGCGGTTCCGGCCGGGAGAATGAGATTCTGAGCGCTGATGGCATTCACTACGTCAGCAGGCGACAAGCCTTTCGATTGCAGTGCCGCGGTGTTTAAATCCACCTGAACCTGGCGCTGTTTGCCGCCATAGGGATAAGGGACTGCCGTGCCCGGTACCGAAGTGAGCTGGGGCCGGATGAAATTCAGACCTAGATCATTTAACTGCTGCTCCGAAAGCGTAGGGCCGGACAAAGCCATCTGGAGAATGGGCACGCTGGAAGCGCTATAGGTAATGATCAGTGGCGGCGTCGTGCCTGCTGGCAACTGCTTGAGCTGCGTTTGGGATTGGCCTGCAATCTGCGCAATCGCCATGCTGATATTGACGCCGGGATGAAAAAAGACCTTTATGACAGCGACGCCATTCAGTGACTGCGACTCGAGGTGCTCAATATCATTCACGATTGTCGTTAAATTGCGCTCTTGAAGAGTGATAATTCGGTTGGACATCTCCGCCGGTGACAGCCCGTAGTAGTTCCAAATAATGCTCACCACGGGAATGTTGATGTTTGGAAAGATGTCCGTTGGCGTGCGAAAAATGGACAGCGTTCCAAGAATCAAGATCAGGATAGCCAGCACCACGAACGTGTACGGGCGTTTCAGCGCGACCCTAACAATCCACATAATTCACCTTTTCGGCTTTAGCCGACTGCAATAACCAAATTGACCTTATGTCCTATGCTTCGGGGTCTTGGCGTCCAAAGTCGAGATCAATTGCTCGGCCGCCGGGGGCACAGCAACTGTTCCGGATAGAACAATTTCCCGCGCAGGAATTTTCTTGCCATATACACGGCGGTTGTCGCCATTGTCCGGACGGATTGTGGAACCCTCGAGCGAGACTCCTGCAAACAAGCCGCGCGTCCGTGAGTAGCTCAAGATTTCGGAACGCAGGCTCGCGTCGGTGTCGGCCGACGCATCGCGGCCGACCGGGCCAGCGGCGACGGAAGCGTCGCCTCCCAGCTTGACCTTGCTGGCGAGAATGCCTCTCGCGCCGCTTTCATTCATAACGAGCAAGACAAAATCCGTAGCTTGTCCACCGATTTGAAAGCCGAAGCTGCCACCCTCAAGAGCCATCATCGTGGGAGCACCCCACGGTCCCCGGAAGTTTTCACCCTTGCGGCACGACATCGCGCCCCGTCCGTAGCTTCCGCCGACGATGAAAGCGGCCTTTAGGACGGAGGGGAACACAACGACGCAATCTGCCTTGTCGAGCAAGTCCTGCGGAATGTTGTCCGGAACGTTGAGAATCTCTTTCAGGACCATGCCACAATTTCTCAATCGGTCGTCATCTTTGGTTTGGTCCGACGCGTTTGCCACCTCCGCGAGGAGTGGCAGGACAGCCAACAGCATGCTGCTCAGGCAGCTCGACAACTTTCGCATGTGATTTCCCTCCGGTAACTTCTTGCCTCAGATCCTGGAGGATGCAGCCCCGATGCCAACTGTGGAGACTGGGCGAGGTCTCAGGAAGTGCTTGAAAACAGAGGCGCTTAAGAAGGGGAGTCTGAGGTTAGATAGCGGAGAATGAGGAGCGAAGAGTCCATCGCGTTGGATGGTTGTCAGCAGGTTGACAGGGTAACTTTCAGGATCTCGAGAGAGGAAGAAGGAATGTGGAAGGGACGCGTTCGCACCGCTCGAGGTCCAGCACGACCTAAACGTTTCTCTCGTGGGAATGAGTTACCCACTCACAGCTGGGGAGCCGTTGAAATGGCATTTGACCACGAGAATGGTGACGTCATCATGGAAACCAACCTCGCTGCAGAAATTTGCCGCGTTGTTGAAGATATCGGTCGTGAGCTCTTCCGCGGAGAGTGAAGAACCATGTCGCACAACCGCGGAAAGCCGCTCCAAGCCGAATTCTTCGCCAAGCCGATTCTCTGCTTCAGTGACGCCATCGGTATAAAAAACCACCACGTCGCCGGCGGTAAGGTCAGCTGACGTCAGTTCACAGATCTCTTCCGGAGATAGTCCGATAGGTGGACAAGACGAGTTCATCAGCATGAGCGTGCCCGTCTTTGCTCGAAACAGAAGGGCGGGATTGTGACCACAGTTCACGTAGTGGATTGTCCGTTTGTTTGTATCGATCTCCGCAATCAGCAACGTCACATACCGTTCGGCGTCCGACACGGCGCGAATCTCCGTATTCAACCGTTCCACTTGCTGCAGCATGTTTCGATCATGGTTTGCCTCTAGCCGCATGGCCGCCGCCGTCGCGGACATTAACAGGGCGGCGGGAACGCCTTTTCCAGCTACGTCGGCAATGACGAACTGAATGGTGTGCGCGTCGATGGGAATGTAGTCGTAGTAATCGCCACCTACGCCCCGCGCGGGGTGCATCATCCCGGAGATCTCGAGTCCGCCAATAGCTGGTTTTCTCGAGGGGAGAAACAGGCGTTGGACTTGTGCGGCCAGCTTCACGTCCTGAAGCAGATCGTCACGTTGCTGCTGAACCGTTTTGGCAAGCGCCTCCCGCTGCTCCATATACCGCTGGATCACATAAACAACAAAGGCGAAGCACAACATCGCGGAGAGATTGTGGAAGATCCGGAGTCCCGGGCTGATGTTCCGCGGGGAGTAATAATCGTGGAACAATATGCAAGCGACGATGAAGCTGTAACTGACTTCCCTGCGTAGGAAAATCGCGCCGACGCTCAGCGGGAGTATGTAGAGATAGACAAGCGAAATCGAAGCAACGAAATGGTCTGCATACGCGACCGCAGCAGTCGCTCCCAAGACCAAGACAAGTGGCAACCACGCCGGTCCATTGGAAGCCACATCCTTCCGTAGGAGAGACAGCAACGGAACCCTTTCGCCAGGACCGCGCAACTCGGCTGCGCCCGATTCTCGGACGGCAGGATGGACTAGATCAGTCATTCAAATAGAATTCTCGCCATCATCCCTTTGTCTTCGTGATTGAGAAGATGGCAGTGAAAGACGGACATGCCCCTGATCACGGGGTCGGTGAAGTCCATGATGACGTCAACGGAACCGCCGTAAGGAACATTCACGGTGTCCAGCCACAGTGGATCGGCAATTGGTCGGTCGTTCTCGGCATACGCCAGGAAATGCACTTGATGGATGTGCATGGGATGCAGCTCTCCGGTGGCATTGACAATCTTCCAATGCTGATAAGACCCGACCTTCGCGCGCACCATCGGAGCTGCGTCGGGCGCAAACTTTTCCCCGTTGATGTAAAAGCCGTTCTTGTCTTCCGTGAACGTGACGGTGAACCGAGGAGGCATTTTTTCTTCCGCTGCCAGGTCCACTGTGTTGAGATCAGGTTTGAACGAGCTCTCCGAAATCTTCGACACTGAGCCTGCCCCGGACCGCGGGACGATGTCAGCCAACACCATCGCCGGATTCGGATCGCCCGCCGGCCCGGTATCCACACAATGCGTGATCAGTCGGCCCGTGCCTGCTGCTGGACCAGTAACAATCGCTTCGAGCCTGCCCGCTGGCGGCAACAGCACACGACCGGCGACCCGCGTTCGATGGTCAGGATCGTGCTGCGCGATGGGCTCGCCATCCATGGCGACGATCTCAAAGCTTTGTCCCTCAAGTTCTAGGTCCATGTAGCGATCCGCGGAAGCGTTTGCGATCCGCCAGAACTGCCGCTCCCCGGGCGCAATCTGAATCTCAGGCCGCAGGGACCCGTTCACCGTCATGACCTCCTCCGGCGCCTCTTGCTCGCCACCACAAACTTCCGAACTAAGGTCAACGCGCTGCTTCAAATCGGCAGACTGAGGATCCTTCTTAATGGAACGCCCCCGCACAACTAGCACGCGCTCCGGCAGCCCGCTGAGGGCAGGAAAATAAGATTCTATTCCTTCAATCACGAGCGCGCCGGACATCCCATCCAACACTTGTCTGTAGCTCTCGCCATGAGGATGCGTGTGGTACCAATACAAACCTGGCGGATGGTCTTTCGGAATCTGCACGGTATAACGGAGTGATTCTCCAGGCATGGCCATCATGTCCAAGACGTCGTCCTGCGGAGCGTCGGGGGAAACAGTCAGGCCGTGAAAGTGCAAATTCGTCATGTCCATGCACGGAGTAGCCAAGCAACTCTCCTGTGGCTTAGTGGGAAGGTCGTTGATGTAGGTAATCTTCAATTGATCTCCCGGCGACAACCGCAGAGTCGGAGCGTTTGGTTGACCATTGAAGTAGAAAGAGTTCTTTCCATCACCTGTTATGGCAGCGTGCAGGGTTAGGGAAAGTGTATGGTTCTTCGCGCGAAGTTCAGTTGGATTCGGGAGCAGATCTGGCGACTTCCCCGCCAGTTCAAACAACCAGAAAACCAGGAATGCACTAACAAGAACGGGAATTGTGACTCGTAGAGCGGATACAATGCGTGACATGCTTCAGCTCCGACGCGCGCCGCTCACTCCGCCCGGTTCCATGTGGAATCCGGATCATAGGTGGTCATTGCTTCCGCCAGCTTTGTTGTGTCGGGACCAAGATCCTTCTCGTAAATTGTTCCCGATTTGTCGACGATGAACGTCATCACACCGGAAGAGCGATACTCCGCAGGATAGGCGATGAAGGCGAATCCTCCAGTCATCTCTCCGTTAACGACATAGTTTTTCGCTCCGCCTCGTGCATGGGGTCCTTGGCTAGTGAGGATCCGGAAAAAATAGCCATTGAACGGGACCTGATCGCCAACTTGGTCCTTTGCGCCTTTTCCGTACGCGTACGCGATGAGTGGATTGATGGGGCTAGCGAATTCGTCGGAAGCACCGTGCCAGTACAGACCATCGTGGCGGCCTTCCTCACTGACCAGTTTCTGCGCGAATTGCTTGGGGAGATTGGCCGGCGGGCGCGCAAAATATTGTTCTTGTGCTTCGACCAGATTGCGGCACGCATCCATGGCGGCAAGTTCATTTCTGCCTATGCGCCGGAATAGAATCTCGTCTTTGCTGGCGGGTGTGTCGAAATACCACGTACCGTGATTGTTTGCCAAGGGAATCGGAAACGGCCAATTTTCGGCTCCGACAACAAGGGTTACCGTTTCGTTCGACTCCGCCACGAACCGGTGCATCTCCTGATATTTAACGACGAAGCTGACGCGAGCATCCTCATCCTCCGTCGGGTCGCCGGACGAAAGGATCTCCTTTGCAGCTGGTCCGAGGACGCTCATGGGCGATTGCTCATCCTGTGACTGCATTGCCACAAACAGGGCGTGGGCGGCATCTTGGGCCGAGGCAAAAGTCTGCTGTCCGGGCTGCTGCGCGAACGTCGGCACACACAAACATCCCAAGGAAAGTGCGAACAGAACGGAGACAGCAAATCGAACAAAGCTGTTGCACTCCAGTTGACCAAAAATTGAAATTCTCTTAAGCATGATGGTCCTCTCCATTATTAAATTCTCGACAACGTCCAAATGCGACTACATGCGATCACCTATGCCGTCCGCCACCGCCATGGGAACCACCGCCATGGAAACCACCTCCAAAGCTTGACCGCCCGCGGGACGAAAAGCCTCGGGCATTTCCGCCGTGGTCAAAGCCACTGAACGCGCCGGAGTGTGTTCCCGACTGACCGTGAAAACCCGAAGACCCGTGGAATCCGCCGCCGTGATCGAAGCCGCCGTGGCTGAAATCACCGTGGCCGTGGCTGAAGTCGCCGTGGCCGTGGCCGAAATCACCGTGATGGAATCCGCCGTGATCGAAGGTTCTGCTGTGCGAGACGAAGGCGTGATGGTCGTAGATTGCCCGACGGCCATGCCAGTCGTACCCCCAGTGCCCCCAGCCCCACCCAAATCCTCCGAAGAAGCCGATACCAAATCCGACACCGAAGGAGAGTCCGACTCCGCCCCAAAAAATCCCGGGCTCGGGATACCAGCCCGGGTAGGCAACGATAGGCGCCCCGTACACTAGCCAAGGATCATAGGCAGGCACGTACACCACCTCTGGGTTGGCCGGTTCGATGACGATCGTGTTGCCTTGCGTCGTTACCTTCTCCTGTTCGCTGCTATTCAGATGGCCAGCATTGCGAGCTTGCTGACGCAACGTCTGAACGGCATCCGTCACATCCTGCGGCTCGTTGGCGTACGCGTCGCCAAGGGATGAAGTCCAAGAGAGGTTCTTGTCCATGTTTTCGAGAACCGAGGGGAATTGCGCGAGAGCCTTTACGCTCGGGTCCCAAGTTTGTTTGTCTACTTCTTTGGCTAGCTTTTCACCCTGGAGGTCGGAATGACTCTGCGTCCAGCGGTTCGCCTCGACAATCTCGGTTGGATAGGTGGAAGCGGCTAAGATCTGCGCAACCAAAGCATCCGGATACAAGGCGATCGGCGCGACCAGTTGCTGCAACTCTTTCGAGGACTGTTTCACCGACGGAGTTGGCGACTGTTCGCTGGATTGGCCGATTGGCCCGTAGGAGTCAGCCTGTGCCGTGAATTGCACAAGCGAACAGCAGAGAAGCACAACCAAAACCTGCTTCGATATCTTCATGTTCATAACAAATTCTCCAGCACTAAATTCTCCAGCACTAAATTCGAGCCATCTGGTTGGTGTCAACCGTCGCTAAAAGATTCCATAAACGCTCGTTCACAGCGCCGAGGAGCGTCACTGGCCACGCAGCGTGCCTGGCGGGATGTCATGGCGGCGGGCCAGGTCTTCTAGTGCGTCGAGCCCTACTTGCGCTTCTCTCACCCGCCGCTGCAGGATTTCAATACCGGCCTGCGGAGTAATGCCGATGTCGCCCTCGTCGAGATTGATGCCGCCTGTCGTTTCCCTGAGACTTCGCGCATCTTCCAGCGCCTCACGGTATTCACCTAGCTGAGCCCGTCTGCGTTCGAGTTCCTCGCGCAGTTTCGCCGCCTGCTCGGCATACCACGCTGCGTCCTGGTTTCTCACGTACGGTCGAGGCAGAGAGGCCGACTTTGAAGTTTCTTCGTTCATTCGGCCCACGATGCAAATCAGGCCGGGAACATGGAGTCTTTCGAGGTCGTCGTTGGTCCAAACCGTGTTCTGGATTTCCATTCCCGCGCGCGGCTCGTTTGCCGCGCGCAGAGGAATGGCCAGGGTACTCAGGGTCATTGAGATAGCCAGCGAAAGAGTCAGATAGCGATTCATCTCGCTTCCTTAGTGTTTCTTCGACGGGGCGGGAGGAAAATGCTGGAACATTTTGTTCACGCCTTTGTCGAGGTTCTTTGTGTTCTTGTCCGCCTTATCGGAAAGCGTATCGCTCGATGAACTTCGCCAGATCAATTTCTCTGTTTTTGCGTCGAAGAGATCGACCACCAGAGTCCCCACCGTGTAAGTCTCGGTCGTCGTGGTTGCGTTGCCAAATCCACCCCCGAATCCTCCCCAACGGCGACCTCCTCCGAACCCGTTATAGAAGGTGTCCAAGGTTTGTTGATTCTGAGTCGTCTCAATGGCAAAGACCTCGACGTCACCTCCCGAGGGAACCAGCGTCCAGCCTTTAGCAGCAAGAGTGCTGTTTACCGCATCCTTGATCCGGTCGACCAGGAGCGGGTCTTTCGTCTGGACCTTTTCCCAAGAGTAGGTCTTGTATTGCGCGAAGTTTGCGGTGTGATCGTAATCGGTCTTTACCTGTTGTGCTGACGACTTGCCTGCGAACAAAAACATCATTCCAATCAAAACGAACACGACTTTTTGCATTTTCATAATTCCTCCTTTATCGATATTCCGGGATGTGACTTCCCGCGCGAGAAAAAGCGGCCTGCTCGCGCTCACTCAGCGACTGTTTCAGCGAACCGTTAGTTTCCGTGTTGCCCCTGGCGGTGTGCCGGCACGTGTGCCTGGGCTTCCGCGGCCTCTTGACTGATCCTCTTTTCGTAGCGCGATTCCGTCACCTGGCTGCCGTTTGGGTTGCCTTCCTCAAACAACTTCGCAAGGAAGTAGCGATTCCCGTACTTGTTGAAGATCAATTCGCTTTTGGCCGGAGTAGAGTTGGCGTCTGCGGCCTGCACTTGGAAGAGAGCGGAAGTAGAGCCGTCCGCGCTGGTGATTTCCATCACCGTCAGGTCGGAGTCGTCGAGCATGCGGATGCGATACTGGCCTGCCGGAAGTTTGGCGTTCCCCGCATGGAACTGGAATGGGATGTTGACTTCAAGGTCTCCAACGATCTGCGCGTGTGCCTTGCTCGGATAAATCGTTAGAGCAAACGCCAAGGCGATAAACAGCGACAGCAAGTAGTGTCGCCTTGCCACCTTGCGGCCTGCATAAGAGTTGCCGATGGTTTCAGTGAACATGGTGATTTCTCCTCGTTTCTGTCGCAGCGCAAACTTCGGTGTGTCCGGCGACACAAGAGAATAGGCAACACGGCTGCCAAAGATGTTTTGTGCGTAAGTGATTGAAAGTAGAGGCCGACTACAGGCAACAGCGTTGTGTGCGATGCCAGCCCGCTAAACACGGCGTCCGCATGCCGACAGGCTCAGTGAGGTTAGTTATTCGACGATGTATCAAACAGCTTCGGATTCGCCGGCTGGAGATGAAAGTGCCGCTGCGCCAATGGCTAATTCATGGACAGTGTCAATCGATTGGAGGGCCGATCCTCGCGTCATTGCAGCCCTACGCGGGAACGCGATCCTTGTTGGTGCGTGAGATGCCAAGCTTTTGCATGCGGAAATAAAGCGTAGACCTTTTGATTCCCAAGCGCGCAGCAGCCCCGTTTGGGCCGGCGACAACCCATCGGGTTTGCCCAAGAATCTTGCGTATGTGCTCTCGCTCGGCCTCCTCCAGGGTAATTGCCTCCAGGGATTCTGTTTCGGCGGCGGCCTTCAGGCTCGCGAGAGGGGGGCGTAAGACGCTCCCGGAGCTGACGATTACGCTTCGCTCGATGAAATTCTGAAGCTCGCGAATATTACCGGGCCACTGGTATGAGGTGAGTGCGGACATCGTTTCCGGAGGAATGTGTTCGATTTGCTTATCCATGCGGCGAGCATAAATTTCGACAAAGTGTTCGACCAGTGCCGGAATGTCTTCGCGACGCGCCCGTAACGGTGGCAGCGGAATCGGGAATACATTCAGACGATAGTAGAGGTCGCTGCGAAATTCGCTGCGTTTCACCATGTCCACCAAATTTCGGTTGGTCGCAGCTACCAGCCGAACGTCCACTTGGTGAGTCCGCGTGCCGCCCAAACGCTCGAACTCCTGTTCCTGCAGGACACGCAGGAGTTTGGGCTGCAGTCCCGGCGGAATATCTCCCACCTCGTCCAGGAAGAGCGTCCCCTTGTCAGCCAATTCGAAGCGACCGACCTTTTGCGCGATAGCGCCGGTAAAAGCGCCTCTCTCATGGCCAAAAAGCTCGCTTTCCAGTAGATCGAATGGAATGGCAGCGCAATTCAACTTTACGAATGGGCGTCCGCACCGCACGCTGAGATTGTGAATAGCGCGTGCGATCAGTTCCTTGCCGGTGCCAGTTTCTCCTTGGATAAGGACGGTGGAATTCGTAGGCGCAACCTGCTCAACTTGTTCGAGCACTGATTCCAGAGCAGGACTGTTGCCTATGATCTGCTCGAATCTGCGCGGATTATGGCCCTGGTCGACGGACCCAAATGTTGCGACAGCTCCCACGAAGGACCTCCTGACGCTGGCGTGCGCGGTTCCTTTTACAATACAGCTCAGCTCTGCAGAGCCTCTCGAACACTCTCAAGCAGAGCTTCGTCGTCAAACGGTTTTGCCAGAAACTCCACTGCGCCTGCTCTCAACGCCTGCATCCGCATTTTTGCGTCGCCATGGGCCGTGATGAAGATAGTCGGAATCCTACAACGCTCAGCGTTCAACTTGGCCTGTAGTTCGAGACCGGACATTCCCGGCATGCGGATATCCGCGATCAGGCATGCAGTTTCGCGCTGTTGACCGGATCTCAGGAATTCCTCCGCCGACGCAAACGCTTGTGTCGGTAAGCCAACCGCTTTTAGCAGGCCCTGCAGTGCGCTGCGCATCGAATCATCATCATCGACAATCGCTACTAGTTTGGTCTTTCCCTGAATGTCCATAGCAGAAACCTAGCAGCGTCGTAGAAGTGGCGCAATTATACTTTGGTATAAGAGCCAGAATATCGTCCTGATCTGGGAGGTAGCTACAATCTCTAGAGGTTGAGAAAGCGGCAGCTAAAATGGGAGGACTGCGGACGGGCAAACTGTCTTGTACAGCAGTGGCGGCATCAGGTTACTTCTTGCTGAGCGGAAGCTCCAGCTGCGCCGCCATTCTGACCAATTCCGCCAGCGATTCAGCCTCCATCTTCCGCATCGCATGGCCGCGCTGGATCTTCACGGTGATTTCGCTGGTCCCCAGCTCAAAAGCTATTTGCTTATTGAGCATTCCCGAAACTACGAAGGCCATAACCTCACGCTCGCGCGCGGTCAGCGTCGCGTAGCGCTTTCGCAATTCGGCAAGCTTACCCCCCTGTTGACGCGTTACCCGGTCGCGATCCAAAGCCTGGTGAATCGCATCCAGCAAGGCCTGGTCCAGAAAAGGCTTGGTCAGGAACTCCACCGCACCGGATTTCATGGCCTTCACCGTCATCGGAATGTCTCCGTGCCCGGTGATGAAGATGATGGGAATTTGGATACCCGCATCACCTAACTGGCGCTGAAAGTCCAGACCGTTGACCCCAGGAAGGCTCACGTCCAGAACAAGGCAACTTGGCCCATCCGGTCGCTTGACGCGCAGGAATTCTTCCGCCGTCCCGAAGGATTCGGACCGTAAGCTCGCCGATTTCAGTAGGCCTTGGATGGATGCACGCACAGCGGGGTCGTCATCAACGACGAACACCGTGGGAGCGTCCGCGGGCGTCATTCACGCGCCTCGGCCTTGGTGGATAGAGTGAAACACATACTCGCGCCGCGCCGAAAGTTGTCGGCAGCCCACATCATCCAATCTCACCCGATACGGCTAGCGCAAGCCCTCTGGCCTGTGCAGTCTTTTGTCGACGTTGCCTGACCAATCGTAACCTCCCCGCCATGGGTTCGATACAGCTAGTCCTAAACCCATCCAAACTACTTACAAGTAATCATTGACATAAACTACCAATATGCTACACTTGCTGCGGGAATTTCTTCGACCTTGCGCGCCTTGGGTCCTTCTAATCCTTCAAAAATCGGCAGCGCAAAGTCGTTTCTTTCTTGCTGACACAGCATCGCTAACCGTCTTTAGAATCAACACTTGCAAAAGTGTGTCAAAACAAAGGACTTTAACTCCCTTTAGAATGAACACTTATGAAAAAACCCAGGGGGGGTGCCATGCCCAGCTACACCCGGTTATCCATGTGCCTCGCTTTTGCTCGATAGCGTGAAATAAAAGCTTGCGCCGCGTGGAGAGTTACCAACAGCCCACAAGCGGCCGCCATGCGACTCCACGATGGTGCGGCTGATGGATAGTCCCATACCGGTTCCTTGAACCTTGTTGGTAAAGAACGCCTTGAAGATCTGGTCCGCGTGCTGCAGGGGGAGCCCCGCGCCGGTATCGCTGACGGACACAAGAACTTGGTCTGTTTCCGCTCGCTTCGATTTGATAGTGAGCTCCCGCGTCCCATCCGCTTCCTTCATCGCTTCGATGCCATTGATCATGAGGTTCATCAGCACCTGCTGCAATTGCACGCGGTCGGCCATGACCTGGGGAAGATCTGTCTCAAGGTCCGTCCCGACTAATATGTCGTATCGCGTGGTCTCGCCGCGCAGAAGAACGATCATCTCTCGAATAATCTCGTTTACATCCACGAGCTCCCGTTGCGAAGTACCTTTCTTGAAGAGCAGACGGGTACGGCTGATGATGTCGGCTGCACGGGTTGCATCTTTGACGATCCTCGACGCGGCCGCGCGCGCCTCTTCAACATCGGGGTGATCACGCGTAAGCCAGCGCAAACAGGTATTGGCGTTGGTGACGGCCGCGGCAATCGGTTGATTCACTTCGTGCGCCAGGGAAGCGGTCAGCTCTGCCATGGTGGTCACCCGGCTGACGCGAGAGAGATCCGCCTGCGCCTGGCTCAGCGCCTCCAGGGCCTCTTCCACCCGCTTGCGTTCGGTCACGTCGATCGATGTGCCCACGTATTCAAGGAGATCGCCGGACAGGTTGCGAACGGGATGCCCTGTCGAGCGAATATACTTAATTTCTCCCCCTGGAGGGACTATTCGGAAGACCACGTCAAAGTGGGAGCCTTCCTCTGGCCGTTCAAGAAAAACTTCTCTGCGCACCCTATCTCGATCCTCTGGATGAACGCGGTGATAAAACGCCTCGTCTGACGGTATATCCCCTTCAGGATCGAAGCCAAACAAGCGGTAATTTTCCTGCGACCAGTAGACACTCTGTCTGGTGACCACGTTCCATGCCCAACTCCCTGTACGGGTCAACCTTTGTGCTTCCGCTAGGTATGCCTGGCTGCGCCGCAACTCTTCGTTGACGGTTGTCAGTTGGCTGGTTCGCTCAGCGACTCGTCGCTCGAGCGCCTCTGCGACACGCTTCTGCTCGCCTGAGCGTCGAGCCTCTTGCAATCCAATTGCGGCCTGGTTGGCCGCGACACGCAGGAGGAGCAGTTCGATGTCGGTCGGGAAATCAGCTCGCCGAGAGCCAGCCACCAACACGCCAACTTCGTCCTGAAGGCCCAGGGAGAACGACGCGATCGCGACCTCGCCCTCTCCGGCCGGATTTGGAATCACGAAACGCGAAGCGGTTTGGTCGCCGCTCAACCAGCGGCCGAGCGCTCGACCGACTTCCTGCGGCTGAGCAGAGGGATGCCGACGTTGAGCCAACCGGACCACCTCGATTGGCGAACCGTCAATCGAGTCGTTCAGACGGGCGCACGCGAAATCGAGGCGCAGGATGGCGAGGAGCGACTCGAGCAACGTGCCAAGCATTTGGCGTGACTCGCTGCCACTCCAAATCGCGGCAAGGGCCAGAACGCTGATCAGATCGTTGATACAGCTCTGAAGGCGCTTGACCTCATCGGCTGTCTTTTCCATTTCCATTTCCACATCAGACCGCTGATGGGGGCGGCGTGTCGCGCGTGGTGTGTCGTTCGCGCAGCTTCCGCAAGAATTCATCCGGTGGAACGAAGAACGGGTTCTCCTGGAGGATGCCGCCGATGATGATCATCGGGTGGGTTCGCATGATGTCGACCACGATCTCCCCGCCAAACTTGGCGAGATCGTACAGTCATATGACCGGGTCCTTATAGCGAGGCAACAGATAATTCAGCCTCGTCTCGTACTCCACCAGGTCGTCGACTCCCGGTCGATCTTCAAGGGCCCATTCCATTTGGGCGACCAGCCGGGTGAGCGCGAACCCTTGCTGGATGCCGCCGTCAAGGACCTCCTGGATGAGCGCGAGCATCCGGTCCTGATCGAAATGACCATCGCGCAGATAGGCGTCGGCCCAGTTTCGTAGCTCGAACTGACCGCTCTTTTCCGCCGCCTCCACATCGATAGCGGCCGACGCGAGTCGCCGAGTGTGCTCCGCACGAAGCTTGGGATCGACGATGTGGAAGGCCTTCTCGCCCCGCTCGAAACCCTCTTTGATGAACGGAAGCAGCACCCTGTACCCTTCGTCGGGGCTGTGGAAGAAGGCGCAGACGTGACGTCGCGCGCCAAGCGCCGAGCCCGCGAGCCGAATCGGTTGGCTGCTTTCACTCGAAGTTCCCCCGCGGGAGTTCGCACGGTCATTGGTGGGATCCATCGGAGTTCTCCTTCGGACAGGCGATCACCACATCCAACCACTCACTGGCACAGAGGGAATCGCCGGCAATCTTGGCCTGCACCGGCGCCACGACGCCTCAAACGGACAGCGTAACCCATATCCCGGCTGTGCGTCGAATCCGCGTACCGCCTGTAACGGAAAGGGCCGCGTGTGAGCCGCGACAGGCGGCGCGTATGACCGTCCGAGTTCGGAATTATGAAACCATCCGGGGCCGTGTTCGGAAGCCCATGCACGCAGTACGTGCAGAAATTATGATACTTCCCTCGTCTCCGGATACTGCCGATTGGCTCGGTCGGTATCGTGATTGGCGCAGGCTTGGCCATACTTACCGCCTTGCTCGAAGCATAATTGACCTCTCCGGTGTGAACAATAACAGGTCGAGTAACCTTCCCATTTCATCTCTTAAGGGCGCGCCAGAGACACTCCCGTAGAATTCCGAGCCGTCTTCGCGATGGATCTTCACGGTGATTTCGCTGGTCTCGAGCTCAGAAGTCATTTGGTTAGGAGCATGCCGAGAACCCTGGGGGCGCCTGCGGGGTTCATTCCTTTGCCTCCATTTTCGTCGGTAGAGCGAAATGAAAACTTGCGCCGCGCGGTGAGTTGTCGGCAGCCCACAAGCGCCCACCTTGCGATTCAACGATGGAGCGACTGATGCGAAGCCCCATGCCGGTGCCGTGAGGCTTCGTTGTAAAAAACGCGTTGAAGATCTGGTCCGCCTGCTGCGGGGGAAGCCCTACGCCGGTATCGCTGACGGACACCAGAACTTCTTCTTTCTCCGTTCTCTGCGACGTGACGGCCAACTCGCGCGCCCCATCCACTTCCTTCATCGCTTCGATGCCATTGATCATGAGGTTCATCAGCACCTGCTGCAGTTGCACGCGATCTCCCATGACCTGGGGAAGATTCGCCGCCAGCTCCGTCCCGACTGATATGTTGTATCGCGCTGCCTCGCTACGCAGCAGGACGATCATCTCTCGAATAGCTTCGTTTACGTCCACCAGCTCCCGTTGCGGAGTACTCTTCTTGAAGAGCAGGCGGACCCGACTGATGATGCCCGCCGCACGGGTTGCATCTTTGACGATTCTCGATGCAGCCTCGCGCGCCTCTTCCAGATCGGGGTGATCGCGCGTAAGCCAGCGCAGGCAGGTATTGGCGTTGGTGACGGCAGCGGCAATCGGTTGATTCACCTCGTGCGCCAGGGAAGCGGTCAGCTCTCCCATGGTGGTCACCCGGCTGACGCGTGCCAGTTCCGCCTGCGCCTCGCGCCGCGCTTCTTCCGCATGCTTGCGCTCAAGGCTCTCTGTTTGCAATGCCTCGTTGCTTCTCTGGAGCTCTTGAACTGTTCCTCTCAGGTCATCGCGCGCGCGCCTGAGCGATTCTGTGGCGCTTCTTTGAGCAGCGCTTAGCGATCCAACAAACAGGGCTGACACCGTAAAGATGACAAGCCGTGGTATCTCGCCAGGCTTGGCAACCAACGAATATATCGGAGGCAGGAAGTAATAATAGAAAGCGAGAGCGGAGAGGGCCGTCGCGAGCAATCCTGGCCCGACTCCACCGAACCACGCACTCAATATGACGGCACAAAGAAAAAGTGATACGGGAGCTTCTTGCAAATGAAGTGGCGGCCACCGTGAAACGATCAGAGCCGCGGCAACCGAGAGAACAGCAATCCCATAGCTCCAAATCCCAGGTGGCTTGGGCCACAGAAGAGGATTGGACCTGGACATACTTCTGCTCCGGTGAAGCAAGGTGTTGCTCCCTGCGATCAAAATCTTAGCATCAGAAAGTGCCCTGCTCGGGCCAGGTCGGTCATGTGGCGCATATCAGCCTTCCCTCGCGGAGAGGTAGCTTCCCTCAGCTCATCCAATCCGATGGACGGAATGCCAAGACTCTGACAGGTTCGCATTTCGGCTCACGTCGCCCAAGGACTCATGAATCGGCGTATCTCCCATTCTGCCAGCAATTTCCAAGCTGTATTCGTCAATCACAGTCTCTGGCATGCAGATTGCTTTTTTAGTGGCGGTTAGCATTTTCCCGGTGAATAGAATCCGCAGCGAGCAAGCGTCAACGTGACAGTGACGCCAGACCAGGAGACGGGACGCAGACAGGAGTGCAACCATGAAACCTCTATCCATTCTCGATTGGTATCGCAGTCTGCGCGTGCAGCATCAGTGGACGATATTCCAGTCCATTCGATATGCGCTGTGGCTGGCGCGCTAGTTAGTTTCTCTTACTTTGTGTCCCAGTGGTGGTGGAGGATCGGATTCATGAAAACGTCTTGTACAACCAGTATAAACAAACACTGCGACGGAGCGCTGGTGGCTGCCACAAAGCGCGGAGATACACAGGCTTTCGAGGAATTGGTTCTTCGTCACAAGCAGAGAGTTCTCGCCGTGGCGCAGCGGATAACGAATAACCGGGAGGATGCCGAAGATGTGGCGCAGGAGAGTTTTCACAAGGCCTTCCTTCATCTCGACGCCTTTCAAGAAAGGTCGCGGTTCTCTACTTGGCTAACACGCATCGCCATGAATGAAGCGTTCATGTTGCTCCGCCGAAGGCGCGGAGTTGTCGAAGTCTTGCCCGAGAACCCTGACGATGGCATGAAGTCTAGTTCGGAAGCGTTCGTTGACCAGAGCCCCAATCCCGAAGAGTCCTGTTCGCAACGCGAGCACGCGCAACTCTTGACCGAGGCGATCAATCGCCTAGGTCCGACAATTCGAACAGCGATATTGCTTCGCGATATCGAAGAACGATCTGTCAAAGAAACGGCTCAGATTCTCGGCGCCTCAATTACCGCCGTGAAAGCACGTGTTTTCCAAGGACGCCGGAAGTTACGTAGAACCCTGAATACTGGATTCCTACGCGGACTCTACACAGCCGGTCAACCGGAGGCACAGCGCTGTTGACACGTGAAGCCGAGCGTTTCGCGAGGCGATGGGTTGGGTGTGGTTTTCCGTTTTTAAATAAGAACATAGCCACCAATGGCGCCAATTGCCTCACGTTCACATCCCGTGAATTTGTCCCCGCTATTCAGCTCGAGACGTCGAAGAATCTAAAATTAACCAGAAATAATTAGATTCCCGCGAGACAAAGTCTCTTACCGCGATGCGAGCAGCTCAGGAACTCTAGAAAGCTTTTGGTAGTCTTCGTCAGGTAAGCGCAGAGAAGCCGCCGCGACGTTCTGCTCAAGATGTTCGATCGAGGAAGTCCCTGGGATGGGCAGCATAATGGGAGATCGCCGCAGCAGCCAGGCGAGAGCTACCTGCGTGGGGCTCGCGCGGTGTGCCTGCGCGATTTCGTTAAGCATGTCGCCGGCAACTTTGCCTGCTCCCAGGGGAAACCAGGGAATGAAGGCAATTCCATTGCGCTCACAATAATCCACCACGTAGTCCCATTCGCGGTCCGCAAAGCTATAGCGGTTCTGCACGCTGACGATGGGGACGATTCTGCGCGCGCGTTCGATGTGCTCTTGCGTGACGTTGGACAACGCGACCAAGCGAATCTTGCCTTCGTTTCGCAATTGAGCCAGAGTTTCCACCGATGCCTCAAACGAGACGACGGGGTCCGGAATATGCAGTTGATAAACGTCGATGCGATCTAGGCGCAGTCTTTTGAGGCTTCCCTCAACCGCTTTGCGAAGGTGCGAGGGAGTGGCATCGTGGGTCCATTGATTCGGGCCAGGACGGTTCCAGCCTCCTTTAGTGGCGATTACAAGATCAGCCGGGTAAGGAAACAACGCTTCGGCAATCAGTTCCTCGCTTACGTTTGGGCCGTAGGAATCCGCGGTATCGATGAAATTGATATCAAGCTCGACGGCCCGGCGAAGAACCGCTAACGCTGCTTTGCGATCCCTTGGCGGCCCCCAGATGCCTTCGCCGGTAAGGCGCATCGCCCCAAAGCCGAGACGGTGTACAGAAATTTCCCCGCCAAGCGAAACATCTCCAGCAGCACTTGCAGACAGCGGTTCCTTGTTCACGATTGACCTCCAAAATTCTCTTTTAACATTTCCCACACTTTATACGCGCGGGCCCAGCAATCCCACGTTTCTCTTGAAAGGCCCTCGCGGTACGCAGCAGAGTACGAACTACTTTTTCTGGCGCAGCGAGCGAACGTAGCTCACCAAGGCATGAATCTGCGCCTCGCTCAGCGAACTCTTGAAGGGAAGCATTCCGCCCTTGCCGTCGGAAATGACTCTCGCAAGTTCAGCATCGGGCAGCTTCTGCACTTCCGGCGAGCGAAGGTCCGGAACCTTCATGCTCTTTCCGACTTCAGAGCCGCTTCCATCTTGACCGTGGCACATTGCGCATTTCGTGCGGAAAGTCGCCTTGGTGGCCGCGCTGTCTTGACCGCCGTTCGCCCGCACAACCGACGCTGGAAACAATATTATTGCGGCGACGAGTGCGATCAGAATTGCGGCGACGCAGACTACAGAATCTCGAGTCTTTCTTACTGGCATAAACCTTCTCCTAGTTTCAAAATCTCCTATTCAAACGGCTCTGTGCTTTTGCGCCAAAGCTCAGCTCAGGCCGTAATTCGTGATCGGTAGATCCCGCACTCTCTTGCCAGTTGCGGCATAGATAGCGTTGCAGAACGCGGCGATAAAAGGCGGGACACCTGGCTCACCGACGCCCGCTGGAGGGGCGTCACTATCAACGATGTGCACGTTTGTTTGAGAAGGAACTTCGTTGATTCGAGCTACCGTGTAATCCTGAAAATTCGATTGGTCGATAGCACCCTTGGTCGCCGTGATCTGCCCGCTGCGCGCAACGCTGGTACCAAAGACGACGGCGCCCTCGAATTGAGCGCGGGTTGCTTCCGGATTTACCACCAAGCCCGCGTCCAGAACCGTATCCACGCGAGGGATCCGCACCTCACCTTGATCATTGACTTCGACTTCAACTACCGTGGCCACGTACGTCAAGAAACTGCGGTGTGCTGCAATCCCGACTCCAGTTCCCTTGCCGTGCTTGCGCTTTCCCCACCCGGATTTTTCCGCGACCAATTCCGTAACATGACGCAGGCGACCGGTCTGCCATGGATAGGCATCCATGGAAGCGCCATAATTCGGGTACTCCACACCCTTGAAATCGATCGTGCGTGGTTCCCCGATCAGCTCGAGCAGATAATCGACTGGATCACGCCCGGTCGCACGTGCCAGTTCATCCGTGAAGCATTGAATAGCAAATGCGTGATAGATGTTGGCAACTGAGCGTAACCAGCCGATGCGCACATGAGCCTTCGACGGGCCATTCTCAATGCGAAGATTTGGCAGATCGTATGGAATGTCCGTCCAGCCCTGCTGCAGATGGGCAGGATCGCCATAAACCGCATTCACGTCAAAAATAGAGGGAATCGGAGGGAAGACCGACCGTTGCAGCCACGCCGTCGGCTTGCCGTCTGCGCCCAGAGCCGCCTTCATATACATGGAAGCGACGGCGTTGTAGTAGTCAAACTTGATGTCGTCCTCTCGTGTCCAGACCACCTTCACCGGCCGGCCCACTCTTTTGGATAAGACCGCAGCCTCGGCCACGTAATCCGGCTTCGACTTGCGCCCGAATCCTCCTCCGAGCAAGGTCACATGGCAAATTACATCTTCTTTCGCTATCCCCAGCTCTTTCGCGACGGTGTCTTGCACACCTTGAGGATTCTGCGTCGGAGCCCACAGTGTTGCTTTGCCATCTTTGAATTCGGCGAGGGCGACCAACGGCTCCATCGCAGCGTGCGCCAGAAGGGGAACGTAGTAGTCCGCTTCATAGACCTTCGCGCCTTTGGCAAACACCGCGTCCGCATCACCAACATTGCGTACTACTTTGCAAGGATTGTGCGAGGTCTCTCGCAATTCGCCCTTATACGCGTCTGAGTTGTAGGTTTCGTTTGGTCCGTTGTCCCAGGAGATGTTCAGCTTTTTGCGGCCCTGAAACGCCGCCCAGGTGTTATCCGCAATCACCGCAATGCCGCCGAGCGGCTGAAACCCGGGTGCCTGCTGGAATGGATCAATCGGAACTGTCTGCCGCACTCCTGCGACCTTTAAGGCTTCCTTGTCGTCGTACGATTTCACTTTCCCGCCGAGAACGGGCGGGTGCTCCACCGAAGCGTAAACCATCCCGTCCAGGCGAGCATCCATCCCATAAATAGCTTTCCCGGTCACCAGTGCTTCGAGGTCATAGCTCACTTGCCCTTTGCCTACATACCGCCAGGCACTCTTTGGTTTGAGCTTCAGCTCTTCTCTTTTGGGGACCGGCAATTTCGCCGCGGCCCTCACGAGTTCGCCGTAACCCGTTCTACGGTTCGTCGAGCGGTGCACAACGACGTGCAAGTCGGTTTCGCACTCCGTTGCCTCAACGCCCCACTCCTTCGCCGCCGCTTGGATCAGCATGAATCGCGCTGTTGCTCCCGCCTCACGCATCGCGTCGTAGAACGAGCGTATCGAGTGCGATCCGTCCGTATTCTGATCACCGTATCGGCTGTCGCCCAATGCCTGTTCGATCTTCACTCGCTTCCAATCCGCGTCAAGCTCATCGGCGAGAACGAGCGGCAGCGTAGTGCGGCTTGTCGTGCCCATCTCCGAGCGACTGGCCACGATCCACACCGTGCCGTCCGGGTCGATCCCGAGGTACGCGCTGGTATGTAAGGTGGCGTGGTCCGCGTTTGTATCGTGCGGAAGTTTGGCGCCCGACGACAGCTTGGGGTAAGAACGGACACCCAACACAAGCGCGCCTGCCGCGATGATGCCTCCCGTTAAAAATCGGCGCCGGCTGACGTTCTCGATCGGGCTCATGTCATTTCTCCCGACGCTGCTTTGATAGCCGCGCGAATCCGCTGATACGTTCCGCAACGGCAGATGTTCCCGGACATAGCCTCATCGATTTCGTGGTCGGTCGGTTTCTTTTTGCTGTTCAATAGCGCCACCGCCTGCATGATCTGCCCCACCTGGCAGTAGCCACATTGCGGCACGTTGACATGCATCCAGGCCTTCTGGACGGGATGCAATCCGTTCTTGTCGAGTCCTTCAATCGTCGTGACTTCCTTTCCGGTCACGTTGCGCATGGCTGTTACGCAGGATCGCGTCGCTTGCCCATTCACGTGGACCGTGCATGCGCCGCAGAGCCCAATGCCGCAGCCAAATTTCGATCCGGTCATCCCTAAAACGTCACGCAGGTACCAGAGCAGCGGCATTTCAGGTTCGCCGCTGAATGATTGTTCAGCTCCATTCACCTTCAGTTGGATCATTGTCATACCTCACCACTCGGAACGCATGCAGGGGGATGAACCTCATCGAATTAGATCAACTTCTCCGCGGAATCGACGCCGACTCGAGCCCGCCCATTGTCTGTCGAACCCAAATGAGCCTGCTTTTCCATTTGTAGAATCACCGCCGAGAAATCTTGCTCTTGTCCCAGGTCCGATTGCCTTGCGTTAACCTCAAAAGCAGCTCCGGTCGCGGGCATTCTCACTCCGACAGCAGCCGCGAGATTGAGAATCAGCCCGAAATCCTTGTTCATTAGCCGAAGTGGAAATTGCGGGCTGTAGTCGCTCTTCATCGCTCTTTCCAGTTTGCCTACATGTGCAGGTGCAACCACCGCAGTTTCTGAGAGAACGTCGAGCAAGCGATTGCGATCGAGACCAGCCTTCTCACCGAGTGCTACGGCCTCGGCAATCGCCTGCATTCCAATTCCCAGCAGAGTGTTCACGACAAGTTTCATCGTTGCCCCGGAGCCGCTCGGGCCTAGATAAAAATACTTTCGCGCAATCGCACGAAAGATAGACTCGGCGGCGTCGAAGCGTGTTTTGTCTCCGCCCCCGAAAAGAGTCAGCAACCCCTTTTCCGCCGCCGGAGTACTCCCCGATATGGTCACGTCGAGGACGTCAACTCCACGCTCGGAAGCCAGTCTCGCGAGTTGCTGTGCGGTCTCCGGATACACGGTGCTCATATCAATGACTAGAGAACCGGAATGCGCATTGGCGAACGCGCCATCTGGGCCGCTGTAGGTACTCAGGACAGCTTCATCGCTGGGAAGACACGACAAAACGACGTCGCAACTGGAGGAGAGCTCCGCAACGCTTTCCGCGACTCTTCCCCCAAATGGAAGTAGCTGCTCAGCTTGTCTTCGCTCCCGGTCATGAGCGATCAGCTTGAAGCCGGATTCCAGCAACCGCTGCGCAATCGGCCGGCCCATGTAGCCGACTCCGACAAATCCGAGCGTATTGTTTTCCGGAGTGATTGGTTTCATGGTCAATCGTCCTTTGGCCACGCGCCGATTTCCATTTCAGGTTCCACTTTGGTCGAAAGCAAGCGCCATACCGTTCGAGGGGAAAGCTCAGACTTCATGCAAAGTGTTGGTACCGAAGAGATTGCGAGGAGTAAGCAGACGAACTCGAACCTTCGCTGGCGGGATCACCTGTCGAATTCCTTGGACGCTGTCAGTCTATTGGAAAGCAGATTGCACTCGTAGGTGGCTGAATCCGCGGGGGCCCGAGGAGATTCTACAATTCAATCACTTACGCTGGTTTGGGTCCAAGCAGAGACACACACGGAAACATCGGCTGGGATGCAATCTCAGTTCCCGAGCTTACCTTGGAGCGCTAAAACTGGCGATTGGCGTCGTTAGATTTTAACCGGTTACCTCTGGATGCTAAACGCCAGTACGAGGACGATTCGTCGGCCTGATATCCGTGCCGCGAGTATTTGTGCTAACCGCCAAGAATCAGCACCAGCGCCAGCACGACGAATGTGTAAGGCCGCGAGAGGGCAAGCTTAACGATCCACATATGTACCTTCTTTTTAGTTGCCTAAAGCTGAAGCCGAAGCGAGCTCCCGAAGACTCCCCAAAAGTTGTTCGGACGCTTTCATATCAATCTGCGTCCTTCGCGCTCGATTGCTGAGACGAAAGCTTGATCATTCGCCAGCCAGAGAGCCTCGCATCCAGCGAATGCGCGCCCGGGCCCAGCAGAGCGAGCGAACTCGAGAGGAAAAACACCAGGGCGAACAGGCATGACCACGCAAACATCTCGCTCCCTAACACGTTCAAGTTATGTCTGCAGTGCAGCGCCGCTCCTACCGTGCAAATGGCGGCGGCGCTGCCTGCAAGGGATGTCCGCAGACCGAGGATCAATAGAATCGCGCTGGCCACCAGCACCAGGCCGAGAAGCAGCACACTGGTGGACTCCGATGGAGTTCCTGCGGCGGTAAGGACGCGTACTCCTATCCCAACTAGCCCGAGTCCGTCGACGACCCTCAAGAGAAGCAAGGCCAATCCGACGCTGCCAGCGGGAAATTTTGAATAGAGCCTGTCCACCTCTGCCTCCTACGGCGCGAACCCTTTCGAAGAACTCGCGTCTGAAGCAAAGTTACGCGTGCCGCACCCGCGCTTAAACGCCAAAGCGGGTATCTAGCCGATAGCTATTTTGGATGTATGGATGGGTGCTTGAACAAGAGACCAGGCAAACTAATCACGCTGCGGTAACAGGCCAGCGATTTCAGTTCGAACCTTCAGATTCAGCTAGAAACAGGCTTTGGGGGTCGAATTAAATCAAAATCCGTGCGGGGTCAAAAGGGGCTCAGAAAGGTAGGAGGGGAAGGTATCCATGTGCTTACCTTCCCCCTTTTGGCGGGACTGATCAGGACTTTTTGAGGCGTGGAGACGCTTTTTCCAGTGATGCAATCAGTTTATGGGCGGAAATAGGCATTGCCTGTGCGGGACCCAACACGATCTCACTGGCGCTGACCTTACGGCCATAGAGCGCCTGATCACCCTCATTGTCGGGACGCACAGAGGCACCTTCGAGTGACACGCCCGCAAATAGGCCACGGGAACGAGAGTAAGTAAGAACCTCCGACCGCAAATAGGCGTCCGTATTTGCTTCCGCGGAACGGCCCACTGGACCGGCTGCTACAGATAGATCCCCGCCAAGCTTTACTTTGCTGTGCAGAAGGCTGCTTGCCCCGCGCTCATTCATGATCAGCAATACGAAGTCTGTAGCTTCTCCACCGATCTGGAAGCCGAAGCTGCCACCTTCTAACACATACATGGCCGGGGTCCCCCACGTTCCAGTAAAATCATTTCCATTCCTGCAGACCATCGCGCCTCGGCCGTAAGTTCCGCCAACAATGAAAGCGGCCTTGACAACAGACGGCAGGACAACGACGCACTTTGCTTTGGCCAGCAGTTCGTGAGGAATGTTGTCGGGGATGTTCAAGATCTCATCCATGACTGTTCCAGCGTTTTGCAAACGGTCCTCTTGTTTTTGTTTAGCCTTCGTATCTGCAGCCGACGCTACTGAAGAAATCACTAGAACCGCCAGGAACACGCGACATAACATCTTCATTTCCGTCCCTCCTTTGGAACTTTTCGACGCGCACTCATTGTGAGCGAGGGCGTCTGAAGCAAAGTTACGCGTGTGGCGCCAGCACTCAAACGCCAAAACGAGTGTCTAGCTGATAGCTATTTCGGGTGTATGAACCTGGTTCTGGGAAGGAGATTAGAGGTGGATGATACCTCGGCGTAGGGCGATCGTAACCGCTTCAGTACGGTCGTTGACTTGAAGTTTGGAAAGAATATTTCGGACGTGCATCTTTACGGTATCTTCCGCGATCGAGAGCTCGCCGGCGATTTCTTTGTTTCGTTTTCCGGCGGCCATGAGCGACAAAACCTCAAGTTCGCGCGGGCTGATCGGCTCGTCAGCCATGTGCTCGGCCAGCTTTTGGGCGACCGCAGCAGGAAGGCGCCGCTTTCCCGCGTGAACGCTGCGGATGGTTTCCAACAATTCCTCGCGAACAATTCCCTTCACAACATATCCTTGCGCTCCTGCTTCCAGCGCGCGTTGTATGTCGACGTCACCTTCGTGGGAACTCAGCACGATGATGCGGGCGTTCGGAGACTTATCTTTGATCCTCTTGATTAAGTCGAAGCCGCTCATGTCCGGCAACCGCAGATCGACGAGTGCCACGTCTGGGCGTAACTCGAAAAATCGTTCAAGCGCCTCGCTCCCAGTGCCAGCAGCGCCTGCTAACATCATGTCCGGCTGTAAATTAATAATCGCCGCTATTCCATCGCGGACGACGGGATGGTCATCCACGCATAGCACTCGAATCTTTCCGGCGTCTTTCATGAATTTGTTTTGTCCGGTTTACCTGCTTGGGAACCAGTTTCTGCGAGCGTGTCCTGCGATCCGCTCCGCGGTTTTGGCCTTCGCATTCCCAATTTTCCAGTTACGTACCGCCATTTATCTGCAAGGCGCGAGCCGGAACGCAGCGAACCATCCTGGTAGAGGAGATGCGCCGGAACGGACAAATTCACTTCCGTGCCTTCGCCTATACGACTTGTGATTGAAATACTACCGCCTAGACGCTCAGCCCGTTCTTGCATTCCTGTCATTCCGTAGTGACCATGACGCTGCAAATTCAGCGCTTCCTCACTCATACCGCAACCATTATCCTGAACGCGAATCCGCAATTGTTGCTCACCATAACTCAATAGAACGTGAATCCTCCTGGCACGGGCGTGCTGCAACGCGTTTGTGATGGCCTGGCGGCCAACTTGCAGCACGTCATTGCCGGCCAGCGCGTTCAATGGACGCTCGCGGCCCTCGACGATGACGTCAATCTTAGGTCCAGCGTCTCTCGTTAATTCGTTTGCTAGTTGCGAGAAGGATTTGACCAGATCTGCAACGCTTAATGGGGCGGTGCGCAGATCATTCAGTGCCCTCCTCCCAGCGTCCAACGCCGATTTGGACAGACCCAGCGCGCGCGCCAGCGGTTGTTTCGCTGGAACACCAGCAGGCAGCAACTCGTCGGTAACCTCGATTTGCAAACTGATGCCCATGACGTCTTGAATCAAGCTATCGTGCAGCTCCTGGGCGATCCGGGTTCGTTCCTTTAGACGCTCTTCAAAGCGTTCTCGCAAGTGTGCCGTCACCTGCCACACTCGCATACGATAGGCGCCCCAGGCAAGAATGATCAGAACCAATGCGCTCAATAGATGGAACCACTGCGTCTGATAGAAGGCCGGAAGAAGATCGAAATCCAGAGTGGCGCCAGACTCATTCCAAACCCCGTCGTTGTTGCACGCCAGCACCCGGAAACGATACGCGTGAGGCCGCAAATTCGTATAAAAAGCTTGGCGCCGCGCACCAGCGTCTCGCCAGTCCGAATCAAATCCCTCGAGCTTGTAGCGAAACTGAACCTTGCGCGGCTCTGCGAGACTGAGGGCTGTGTAGTCAATTTCTATATCTCTAGTAAGCGGCCGCAATCGCACCGGCTGCGTGGAGTCAACCACAGCGCCGTCAGCAACCAAGCGTTCGACGTGAACCGGTGGAACGACCAGATTCCTCGTCAGGACTTGCGGATCAATGATCGCTACTCCTTCCGAAGTCCTGAACCAGAGCTTCCCATCACTTGCTCGAACGGCCGGCGATTGCCAGCCTCGGTCCGGGTTACCCTTCAGGCCGTCACCATCGTCGAGGAAGCGATAAGCCACGCGGTGCGACGGATCTTGCTTCGCCCGGTCGAGTTCGGAGCGGCTGACGCACGCGACTCCGGTACTGTAACCCAGCCAGATTCGCCCTCCGCTGTCCGTAAGAATCCACAGTACGCGCTCGCCTGGAAGGCCGTTCGAGGTGTTCCAGGTGACAAATCGCTGACCGTCAAACCAGCTCAGCCCGCGCTCAGTTCCAATCCAGACAGTACCCTTGCCGTCTGTGTACACCGAGTTTATGGTTCCACCTGCCAAGCCATCGGACTCCGAGTAACCATGAAATACGCTCCCGTCGAAAACAACGACGCCTCCTTGATTAAGTCCAAACCACACTCTTCCTGTGCCGTCAGCACGTGCTGCGAATATTGTTTTGCCACTCAACAAAGGCTCATCCGAAAAATCGGTGAGACGGCCGTTGGTCCAGCGGTACACTCCTTTGTGAGCATCAAATAGCCAGACGCCCTTTTCATTGGCGTCTGTAATTACTGTGACGTCTTGCAGCTGAATCCCCGCGGGCATCGGAAGGTTGGACCATCTCCCGTTTTCCATGCGCACCACACCACGATTTGTTCCCGCCCACAGTGTATTTTCCCGGTCCGCCGACAATCCCATGGCCGTGGCGCCGTTAAGGTACAGATCGAGGTGCTCGCCATCAATTCGATTGATCCCCATTGATGTCGAAGCCCAGATAGCTCCTTTAGGCCCAGCGGCGAGTGCGTCGACATTATTACTCACCAATCCCTCACGACGCGTCAGCGTGGTGACCTTCTCGTCGCGAAAACGGTTCAACCCGTTTTGCGTTCCAACCCAGATGTTGTGTTCCCGGTCCTCCAGCAAACACCATACAAATTCGGCCGACAGCCCATCGAGTCGCGAAAACCATTCCATCTTCTGCAGGTCATCCGAATCAGCATGTAGGCGGGCCAGTCCTTGTCCGAGAGTCCCGATCCATGTGTTTCCGCTGCTGTCGCGCAGCACCGTGTGGACGTCGAGTGTCATTAGCTGCACATCAGGACGGCGGAACATCTGCGCTTGACTGACCGATCGTGGAGACCCGTCAGGACTGGTAATCCAAATGGCTCCGTTAGTGTCTTCACTTAGCCAAAGCTTGCCTTTCGCTATTTCCAAAGGCGGACCCTGTGGGTTGCTGGGGTCAAGACGCAGAACCCGGCTATCTGTCGTCAACCAGATCGAGCCACCTCTATCTTGGTGCGGTCCGGACAAGAAAGTTCCAGGTAGCGTGATCGAAGGCCCAATCTGTTCCTGAGTTGCTGCGCGGAATCGCAATAGGTGATTTTCGGTGGCTACCCAAAGCGTGCCATCGCGATCCTCTAGAATCGCTTCTATTTGGGCGCCCACGGAAGAGGTTGTTAAGTCGTCTCCACGAATGTGACCGACCAATCCTGAAGCAGTCCCGATCCAGAGACTTCCATCCCGCCCCGCGCACAGACTCCGCACAACGCCCAAAAGTTCCGTATGGCCAGTCTTGGGACGCCAGTGGACAAACCGCGCGCCGTCAAACCGCACAAGCCCGTCCGTCGTGGCCAGCCAAAGATAGCCGTCCTGAGCCTGCGCGATGGAGTAGATGAATGCGGACGGAAGTCCGTCTTTGTGCGTCCAGACTGTGTGCGTATATTCGGTGAGGGGCTTGTTAGAATCAGACGCTTCGGACTGCACGGCAAGTAGGACCCCGCACGCAGCCATGCAGGCGGGACGTCTCAGACTGGCTGCCAGAAAAGATCGCATGTCGCACGCCTGTCCGATATTACCCCTGAACTACGGTCGATTCATCAAGTGCACCTGGCTACCTGGAGATAGCGTTCCCACTATGTGTTTAAGCTTCCAAAGTGTTTGTTCCTCAGGCTAGATGACGCTGGAGAGCGTCTCTATCGAGCTCATTTTCCCATCGGGCTATAACTAGAGTAGCGACGGCGTTGCCGGTCATATTGACAGCAGCGCGGCACATGCTGAGGAAACGATCGATGCCGAGGATCAGCGCCATTCCTGCGACCGGTATGGTTGGGATGACCATCATGGTGGCGACGAGTGCGATGAAGGCAGCTCCTTGCACACCGCTTGCGCCTTTGGAGGTGAGCACCGCGACGCCCAGGATCGTGAATTGCTGCGCAAGAGTTAAATGGGTGTTAGTCGCTTGAGCCACGAACAATGCGGCGAGCGTCATGTAGAGGCTGGTGCCGTCTGCGTTGAAAGTGTAGCCCGTGGGGACAACCAGACCAACGAGAGCCTTGGAGCATCCAAGCTTTTCGAGCTTGACCATGAGATTTGGCAGCGCGGGTTCCGAAGAGCTAGTGGCCAGCACAAGGAGAATTTCTTCGCGAAGAAACCAGAGGAAGCGCAGGATTCCGAAGCCTGCAACGCGAGCGATGCCCCCTAGCACGACGAGGACGAAAAGTATGGATGTGATGTAGAGCGTGGCCATCAATTTGATGAGAGGACCCAGGGAAGCCAGACCGTATTTACCGACCGTGAAGGCCATGGCGCCAAAAGCTCCGATGGGAGCGAAGCGCATCAAGATGGATACGACGACGAAAACGGCACGGGTTAGGGCCTCGAAGAGGTCGACGAGGGGTTTGCAGCGAGGGCCCGCGAGCGATAAAGCGAAGCCGAACAGAAGAGAAACAAGCAGCACCTGCAGGATGTCTCCTCGTGTGAACGCGTCAACAACAGTGTTCGGAATGATGTGGACGAGGAATTCCGTCACACTTTGGGCTTTGGCCTGACCGGCGTATTCGGCCACGGCCCTGGCGTCCAGTGTAGCGGGATCGACATTAAAGCCGGTGCCAGGATGCACCACATTTCCGACGATGAGCCCGATGAGCAGCGCAAATGTGGAGACTACTTCGAAATACAGCAAAGCCTTGCCTCCGACACGGCCAACCTTTTTCATGTCCTCCATACCAGCGATTCCAGTGACCAAGGTGCAGAAGATGACCAGAGTGATGATCATCGTTATCAAACGGATGAAAGCGTCGCCGAGCGGCTTCATGGCGACGGCCCTAGCGGGGCTCACATAGCCGAGGATAATCGCGGTGGCGACCCCGACCAGCACTTGGAACGAGAGGCCCGTGTAGAAAGGCTTCTTGGGTGGAAGCGAAGTTGTTTCAAGCGCGGTAGCGGTCGGGACGAGCATCGGGTTCGATCAGCTCCTCTGAAGTGCGGGCCGGAGCTCGTGGATATCTCGCACAGTTTCCAATGAGAGTAATTTGCCAATGAGAGTCGAGCAGGCGACGGCTCCGAGGACAGGGGCGATGAGGTCACGAGCTTTGTCGACGACTTCGTCGCGAGTCATGGGATTTTCCGCGGTGCCGCGAACATCACGAACCCATTCGGTCAGTTGCGTTCCATCGGCAAGGGTTAGCTCGACAATGGCTTCGCGACGCGGGCGGCGAGCGTCGATACGCGGATCGGCGAGTACATCTACTTTGGCGCGTTGACGGAGCACGGCGGGGTCCTTCATGCGCGCCCTGTCATGCACAGAACTGAACGTGACAGTCTTGTCCAGGAGCATGATGGCGACCATGTGCTGCATGCAGATGTCCGGCATGTCTCGATTGCTGACCGTGTTGGCCTCATCGCTCGCTATGCGGACGACGACTTTGCTCACATCGTCCGCGGAAAACGAGCGCTTCTTGAAGAAGCCGGCAAGAGCGTCAAGCGGAGCCTGAATAGGTGAGCCAACCGTCCACTTCTTGATGTTGGTGCGGGCGATCTCATAGCGTTCGCCAAGCTTGTCGACTAATACAGTGGGGTCGGCCTTGATGGCGCCATTTTCACGAGGAGCGAGCGCCTCGAAGAAATTGTCAGGGCCAGAAAAAACATCTGACACTCCGGTCCAGCCAGACTGAATCAGGGTAGCGGCCAGAACTGCGCCCGCCGCAGGTTTTCCGCCGAATAGGAACGCCTTCTCCATGTGTTCGGCATCGCGAGACCACGCTCCGATTCCGGATGTTTGCTGCGCCGTGTAGTCCAGCAGCAAGCGCATTTTTTCCGCGCTCAGACCCACGGCACAACCGGCGGCGGCACCAGCGCCGAAGGAAGCTGCCGTGCCGTGCGTGCTACGGTGAGTGACGGCCTGATAGGCAGGGCCGCCCATGCTCATGGTAATGCGCGTGCCGACGTCATACCCGAGAGTGACCGCGCGCAGGAACTGCGCTCCGGTGACTGCAAACTGCTCGCCGGCGGCAAATGCAGCAGGAACAACGGAGACGCCGGGATGCGAGCGGGAAGGGCCATGCGAGTCGTCGGTTTCGTCTGAGTGCGCGAGCACGCCATTCGCGAACGCAGCCTCGATGGGGCCGCACACGATGCGGGAGGCCACCACCGTGGCGATCTCCTTACCGCCATAGGCACGGGCGAACTCCAGGGCCGCGCGACCGGGTGGCAAGACGGAGCCTGAAATCATCGCGGCGAACGTGTCGAGGATGTGTTGCTTGGCTTTCTCGATCACTTCCTCCGGCAGCGCACGAGTGCTAGCTGCGCTCATGTACGTGCTGAGCTGTTGCATGATGGGGCTGACGGCCAGCGGCGGCTCGTCGGGATGGAGAACTGACGCAGCTCTTGCGAAACCGGGCGGAAGCGCCACGAGTGCCGCGGACAAACCACTGAGCTTAATCAAGCGGCGCCTGGTCACGAGTATGCGATCTTTCTCTCTGCGGAAATGTTCTTCTGCGCTGCTCATTTTTTGTCCTATCTGGCCTCAGTCAACGCTCTCATTACACGAAACAATTCGTTTTTGGCTTCAAAGCCGATGCCCGGAATATCCGGCAGGCGGACGTAGCTATCTTGCACGGGAATGCCGTCCGCGAATCCACCGAAAGGCTGGAAGATTCCTGGGTAGGACTCGTTGCCTCCAAGTCCCAATCCAGCAGCGATGTTCAGAGACATTTGGTGACCGCCATGAGGGATGCAACGCGCGGGCGACCAGCCGTGCTCTTTCAACATGTCAAGGATGCGCAGATATTCGACCAGACCGTAGCTGAGCGCGCAATCGAATTGCAAAACGTCGCAATCAGCTCGCAGACCCGCGTAGCGGATGAGATTGCGTGCATCTTGCATGGAGAATAGATTTTCGCCAGTGGCCATGGCGCAGGGGTAATGAGGCGCCAGTTTCGCCTGTAGATCGTAATCGAGTGGATCGCCCGCTTCTTCGTACCAGCGAAGCCCGTACGGGGCAAGCGCCTGCGCATAGGCAATAGCGGTGTTCAGGTCAAAGCGGCCATTAGCATCCACAGCGAGTTGACTGGGGGTTTTCACTATCTTCAGAACAGCGTCGATGCGGCGCAGGTCCTCGGAAAGCGGCGCTCCGCCGATTTTCATCTTCACGACGGAATAGCCGAGCTCAAGGTAGCCGGACATTTCATTCTGAAGGGCTGTCAGATCCTTGCCGGGGTAGTAGTAGCCACCGGCGGCGTAAACGAAGACCTTCGCGTCGACCGCTCCGCCCCGGTAGCGGTCGGCGAGAAGCCGGTAAAGTGGAACTCCAGCGATTTTCGCAACGGCGTCCCACACCGCCATATCCATAACGCCGACCGCGACCGATCGTTCGCCGTGCCCGCCGGGTTTCTCATTGCGCATGAGAACATCCCAAACGCGAGCGGGATCGAGATTGTCCCCGGCATCATTGAGCAGCGCTCGAGAGTCCGCGGCCTTCAGGCGAGGGATAAAGCGATCACGTAAGAGTCCGCTCGGCGCATAGCGACCGTTGGAATTAAAACCGAAACCGACAACAGGCTTGCCGTCGCGAACCACGTCGGTGACCAGCGCAAGGACGCTGACCGTCATTTGGCTGAAATCGATGAAGGCATTGCGAATCTGCGACTTGATCGGTACGACGGTCTCGCGGACATCGGCGATCCTCACGATGTCACCGGTTGGTTGCGGAAGTATGGAGTCATGAAAGTTGCAGAAGAGGCCGCAGCTCGCGAATATCGGCCACGCTTTCGAGCTCGAACACCTTAGCGATGAGCTTTGTGCATTTTGGCGCGCCGAGGACTGGAGTGATCAAGTCGCGGGCCTTGGCAATGATTTCGTCGCGCGTCATGGGATTCTCGGGAGTGCCACGAACGTTGTCGACGCGGCGGGCGAGATTTGTGCCGTCGGTCAGCTTGACGTCCAGGACGGCCACGCGTAAGGGCATGAGGCGCTCGAGCTCTTCGTCGGGTAGAAGTTTGATCTTGGCACGTTCGCGCAATGTGGCGGAGTCTTTCATCCGCGCAACGTCATGTGCTGAAGCGAATGTGACCGTCTTATCAAGCAGCGCTACGGCCAGCATATGCTGGACGCAAATGTCCGAAATCTCGCGATTGTTGACGATCGCGGCTTCGTCCGTGGCCAGCCGGACGACAATCTGCCGCACCTGATCAGCGTCGAAAGGGCGTTGCTCGCGCAGGATTTCGAGGGCGTCGAGAGCGGCTTGGATCGGCGAGCCCACGGGCCACTTTTTGATATTGGTGCGCACGACCTCGTAGCGCTCGCCCAATTTATCGATCAGTCCGGACGGATCAGCGTGTGGATTGTAGGCTTGGAAGAAATTATCTTTTCCCGAGAAGAGATCGTCCACACCCGTCCAACCGGAGTGCACCAGTAGAGCGGAGGTGACACCGCTCCGCGCGGTCATGCCGCCAAAATGGAAAGCTTTTTGGACGTGCTCAGTATCGCGATTCCACGCTCCGAGGCCGGAGGACTGCTGCGCGGTGTAACCAAGCATCCAGCGCATTTGCTGCGCGTTCAGGCTGGCAGCGCAACTGGCGGCCGCGGCGGCGCCGAACAGCGGGGAGATGCTGTGCGTGCTCCAGTGGCTCTCGGCTTCGAATTGTTGTCCGCCGAGAGTCATGGTGACGCGAGGGCCAATGTCATAGCCAAGCGCCACGGCGCGGAGAAAATGTGTTCCGCTGATGCCAAACTGCTCGCCAGCGCCCAGAGCCGCAGGGATAACCGCGCAACCCGGGTGAGACTGGGAAGGGGCGTGGGAATCGTCGGTCTCGTCAGCATGAGCCAGCACGCCATTGGCGAGGGCGGCCTCGATGGGTCCGCACAGAATATTTGAGGCGACGATGGTGGAAATTTCCGTACCGCCGTACGCGCGCACGAATTGAAGGGCGCGTTGGCCAGGAAGCAAATTGGACCCGGAAATCATGGCCGCAAGAGTGTCCAGGATGTGGTGCTTTGTCTTTTCCGTCACTTCATCGGGGAGCGGGTGTTTAGCGGCTTCGCTCATGTATGTGCTGAGCCCATTCATGACGGAGCCAGCACCCTGCGAAGTCTTCGCTTGGTGAGCCGGCGGCAAAGCGCTCGCGGCCGAAGAAGGAAAAGCTGCCGCCGTGATGGCCAAGCCCGCCAATTCGAGAAGACTGCGGCGGGTGATGTCCGGCGAATCCGAGGCGGTAGAGCTGCGGCGCTTAGATTTCATGTGAATCGGCACTCCAACTTGGGGCCTCCTCGATTTCCTGTTGACGTTCACGAAAGATACGCTAGGTTCTGCTGACCTGACTTGCAATCGCTTCGCCCAAGTCCCGGGTGCTAGCGGTTCCTCCGATGTCCGGAGTGCGAACCTTTGCTTGGGCCAGAATCGCGGCGATGGCGTCTTCGACAGCATTGGCAGCATCCGGGACACCGAGATGACGCAGCATCATGGCGCCGGACCAGATCTGCCCGATGGGATTGGCGATGCCTTTCCCAGCGATATCCGGGGCCGAGCCGTGGACCGGCTCAAACATGGAAGGATATTCGTTCTCCGGATTGAGGTTTGCAGAGGGAGCGATGCCGATGGAGCCAACAACCGCGGGGCCGAGGTCGGAGAGTATGTCTCCAAAAAGATTGGAGCCCACAACGACGTCGAACCAATCGGGATGGCGAACGAAGTGCGCTGTGAGAATGTCGATGTGATATTGGTCCGTGCGAATATCCGGATACTCCGCTGCCTTAGCATGGAAGCATTCGTCCCAAAAGGGCATGGTATGGATGATGCCGTTTGATTTTGTGGCGGAGGTCAGATGCTTTCTTCGTTTGCGAGCCAATTCGAAAGCGAAACGCAGTACGCGATTCACGCCGCGCCTCGTGAAAACAGTCTGCTGCACGGCGATCTCGTCGTCGGTGCCTTCGTAGAGGCGTCCGCCAATGTTCGAGTACTCCCCTTCGTTGTTCTCGCGAACGATGGTGAAATCGATTTGACCGGGCTTCCAGTTCTTCAAGGGCGATTCGATTCCATCGAAAAGCCGCACGGGACGAAGATTGACGTATTGCCGGAAGGTTCGCCGGATGGGAATCAGCAGCCCCCAAAGCGAAACATGATCGGGAACGCTTGGGTGACCGACAGCGCCGAGGAAAATGGCGTTGAAAGGCTGCAATTGGCGCAGGCCGTCATCGGGCATCATCTTTCCGGTCTGCACGTACGTTTCGCAGCTCCAGTCAAACGCGTGCCACAGCAAGCGAAAATCGAAACGCCGGCCCGCCGCTTCGAGCACACGGATACCTTCGGGAACCACTTCTTTCCCGATGCCGTCTCCGGCGATGACGGCGATGTTAAAGGTTTTCATCGGTTCCTATTCATCTTGCTTACGCTGATAGCAGCGGGGACAGCGCGGACATATCGTGAGCAGCCTCCAGCGCTTTTGTAAACGCAATTATTTCTTCGGTTTTTGCCTTCGGCCATTCGGCGAATTCGGCGCATCCCCGGAATTTAATTGCGGCCTCGTCAAAGCTCATGGGATTTGCCGGACTGCCCTTGCCGAAGTCGGCCCGGCCGGTGATCATCCTGCCGTCATTCAGATGAATCTTCAGGATCGAGGTCATTTTATCGTAGCCGGCGCTTTCGGCTTCTGGGTCAACGTAATAATTAATTCTGCGGACCATCTCCTGCACGTCAGGGCGCTGCACTACTTTGTTTGAAAATTGGCCCAAGCCTGCTTTGCCATCGAGCAGAAGAATTGCCAGGCAGAATTCCATGCTAAATTTTGCCTCGAGTCCCGTCTTGGGCTGGTGGTGGAGAAGCGTCGTGGTCATGTTGTGATTCGCGCCGATATCGACCTTTTCCACCTGCGCCGGTTGTATTTTATGGGCTTTGATCAGGCGGGCCAGTTCGGTCATTGCAGGATGAGTGAGCGACCCGGAAGGATAGGGCTTCAATGAAACGCCGGGCGAGGCAAAGGTCCACGGTTTTCCCAGTCGATCCATGATCGCGGATGGGTCGTACGAACCGCCCGCGGCGTGGAAGAAGCCCCTATCCGCCTCGAGGATCTGCTCCGCAGCGGTCCAGCCCAGTGCTGCCAGTTCGGCGGAAACCAAGCCGCTTTCCGCGGCGTGCCCAGCCTGGAATGGCTTGGTCATGGTGCCGAAATTTTCGCGCAACCCTCCAGATTGACTGGCAGCTAAGCCAAAGGCGTTCAGGGTTTTTGATAGATCGAACTTGAGCAGCTTAGCGCAAGCCGCCGCGGAACCGAACGGCCCGCAGGTGCCCGTGGTATGAAATCCATCTTGATAGTGGCGCGGTGAAATGGCTTCGGCGATCTTGCATTCCACCTCAGCGCCGACGTGATAAGCCAGCATCCATTCTTTTCCGGTGACGGCCCGTTGCTCCGCAAGGGCGAAAATCGCGGGCAGCACGGGAACTGTAGGATGCATGAGCAGGCCGTATACCCGGTCTCTTGCTGCGGCAAGCTGGGTATCGTCGAAATCGTCGGCATGAATCGAAATACCGTTCAGCAGGGCCGCGAAGCGCGGAGAAGTCCTTTGTGTCGAACCAATGATGGTGGCTTTTCCATTGCCCGCGCCAACTTGCTCAACATATTTGCGGGAAATCGGCCCGGTTTCCGCGCGTGAGCCAGCCAGCGCCAATCCGAGACCATCAAGGATCGATTTCTTTCCGAGCTCGATTACCTGTTCGGGAATCTGTTCGTACGTCATCGTCGCGACGAATCGGCCGACATAGTCGGTCAGGCCAGGAGTTTTGGGAAAGTCACTGCCGGACGCCGATTCTGCGCTCTTTGTAGACGCAGAAACCACGCTCGAAGCCATCATGCCCAGAGAGGCTTTGCCGAAATCCCGCCTTAACATTTTTTCACCGAGGACGTTCTGACGAATCTACCGACCACGAACCAGGACTGCAGCAAAATCCGCCGTTACATTCAGGGCTGTACCTCGTAGACCCTGACTTCGGCTTCGTGATTTTCGTGATGGGGAACCGCAAGATAGTAGCGATTCAATTCCGGCACGAGAATGCCCGTCTTTGCGCGGAAGCTGCCAGGAATTCGGCCGAGCCGGTCGTAGTGGTCGGCGTCTTTTTGGTAGAAGACGTCCACGAATTGGTCCCCCGCAACGTAAATGCGCTTTTGCTTGGCATCATAAGCCATGTCGTCGACCATGCCCACCGCTGGAACGCTAGTCACCACCTTGCCAGTATCTGAATTCAAGACAATCAGCTTGCCTGGATTTCTGGTGACCACGAAGAGGCGATGGTTCGCTTCGTCCAACGCCATGGCCACATTTAACTTGTCGCCAGCCGGCAGAGGCCAAGTGGCGGCAAGAGCGGACTTGTTGCGGTCCATGACCCCTACAGCGTCCTTACCCGTAATGTTCATGAACATGCGCGGCCCGGACTTTTCCAGCACGATCGCTTCGACATGATTCGAGTTGATCTTGATGTCGCGCAACTTCTTCGAACTGTTCGTATCAATGACGCTGATCAACGAATAGGGCGTATGCGCTTCCCTCCCGCCGTTCACCACGTACAGGTAATGCGTAGCAGGATCGTAAGCAATAGAATCCGCATCCGTGGAGACCTTAATCTCACTAAGGGGCTTGTAGCTTTCACCGTCGTACACCTTGACCGCCGAAGCGTCCCCCTCGACAACGAAGAGTTTCTTGAGATCGCCGCGGTAAAGAATTGCGTGCGGCGCTTTCGATTCCTCGATCGTATGAATGAGCTTATTCGTAGAGGTGTCGAAAACGAGAACCTTGTCATTCTCCTCTCCAGTGAGGAAAAGACGGTGCCCGTCGACGTCGGGTGCGAAATGGTCGAAATCACCATCCTTGAGCCCTGGAAGAGGGATGGTGTACGCGAGCTTCAACGGTGCTCCGTCTTGAGCTTTGGCGGTGACCCCGAGCAAAAGCAATAGCGCCAGAGTGACAGCTCGTGTTGGCTTCATTTTTTGTGCTCCTCTCGGACGTCAAACAAGACCAGGACTCTCGCCGGACGTTTCCTTCCATTCTAGGTTTGGCGGGTGACGGAAAGCCGCGCCGTCGGTGCTGCTTCGTCAATTTACTGCAATCGTGGGCGCGAACTTCTGAACTAAACAGAAATTAATCTTTGTTTAAGCTAGCAGGGCGTCTGATGAATTATGCTCTGCCGTGCCAAGTTGCAGGCTCGGTCCGATCAACACTCAGGGAGAGCAAATGAAGAAACGCTATTCCATGCTGGCGGCTTGTCTCGTTCTATTCGTGATTCCAGCGCGGGGCCAGGACGCTCCGCCGCTTAGACTTGCCCAGACTTTAACTCTGCCCCCGAACGTCAAAGGACAATTTGATCACTTTGGCGTCGACCTTAAAGGCAATCGGCTGTTCGCCACTCCCGAAGGCTACAAGGCGGTGCTGGTCTTTGAATTAAAGAGTGGGAAACCAATTCATACCATCACCGGAATCGGGAAACCGCACGCAGTGTTGTATCGCGAGGATCTCAATCGCATTTACGTTACCGATGGCGATGCCGGAGACTTGAAGATCTTTGACGGCAAGACCTACGCTTTGCTCTCCAGTGTAAAACTCTTGGAGGATGCGGACTCCATCGGCTATGACGCGAAGACAAAGTATCTTTACATCGATAATGGCGGCGGCGACGTGCATCAGACCTACTCGATGCTGAGCGTTGTGGACACCACCGCGGGGAAGAAACTCGCAGACATCAAGATCGACGGAGAAACTCTTGAAGCCATGACTCTCGAAAACTCCACTCCAAGGTTGTATGTCAATAACAAAGCCAAGAATCAGGTAGACGTCGTCGACCGGGAAAAACGCGCCCTCATTGCCAGTTGGCCGGTGACAAAGTGCAAGACCAATGTGGCCATGGCCCTGGATGAGTCCAATCACAGACTGTTTGTTGCGTGCCGCACCGGGAACATGGTCGTCATCGACACGCAATCCGGCAAAGAAATCACCGCCTTGCCGATCACCAAGGGCGTTGACGATATCGTCTACGATCCCGCCAGCAAGCGGATTTATGCCGCGTGCGACGGCAACGTGGATGTTTACCAGCAGTCCGCCCCGGATCAATACAAACTGCTTGCCCAGGTCCCCACAGGACCTATGGCAAGAACAGCTCGCCTGGTTCCGGAGCTGAAACGGTATTTCGTGGCTGAACCGCAGCATGGAACAGAGCCCGCGAAAATCCTGGTTTTCGACGTGCCGTGAGCGGAAAAGTCAAAGCGTCCGCCTCAGAAGGTCGGTAGAAACGCACTCGCAGAAACACTACGGCTATAGCCAGGCAGCTTTGAGCGATGCAGTAGCGGGCTAGAATTTAACCAAGGCCGCTGAGGTTCGGCTCTGCAACTTCTCGGGCAGACAACCAAAGGCGCGCCGAGTTTGTATATCTTGTTAAATATGGAATCTCGCCGGCCCAGGCCATCCAAGCGGCGACCACCGCGGCGGCAGAGATGATGGGGTGGCAAGATCGTATCGGCTCGATTGAGAAAGAAAAGTTCGCGGACATCATTGCCGTTGCAGGAGACCCGTTGAGTGACATTACCGAACTCGAGCGCGTAAATTTGTCATGAAGGGCGGGCAGGTCGTTCGCAATGATTTGAAGTAAGATCTCGGTACTTTCCGCCAGCGAAGGCTGGCAGATACACAGCCCGCGTCTCGTATGCAATGATGTGAGTATTCGCCATGCGGATCCTCTTAGTCGAAGATGAACGGAAGGTCGCCAGCTTCATCGCCCGTGCCTTGCGGGAAAATTCCTACGCTGTTGACGTGGCCGAGACTGGCGAGAAGGCGCTTCACCTCGCCACGGATGTCACCTACGACGCTATTCTCCTGGACGTTCGGCTGCCCGGTATGAGCGGCCTCGAGGTCTGCCGTGAGCTTCGCCAGCAAGGCATAGAAGCTCCGGTCCTGATGCTCACCGCGCGAGGCTTGGTCGAGCAGAGGGTAGCCGGATTGGATGCCGGTGCCGATGACTATCTCGCTAAGCCGTTTGCCTTGGCAGAACTCCTGGCTCGAGTTCGAGCGCTGGTGCGCCGCGGCTTTCACAGCGGCAATGCCAAGCTGCGCTTTGCGGACCTCGCGCTGGATCGTCATCGTCGGCGCGCCACGCGCGGCTCCGAGGTAATCCCATTGACGGCCAAGGAATTTGCGCTGCTCGAGTTGTTCTTGCTTCATGCTCCCAAATTGGTCACGCGCAGTGAAATCATCGAGCACGTTTGGGACTGCCACTTCGATAGCGAAACCAACTTGGTGGAAGTCTATATCAATCGATTGCGCCAGAAGATTGACGAAAATCGTGCCGCGAAGCTCATTCATACCGTCCGCGGAGTCGGTTACCGACTAGGACTGCCGGAATGATGAAGGACCGCTCACTGCGCTTCCGCATGATGGTGCTCTTCTGTACCGTTGTGGGCGTGCTCCTGGCGGCTTCCTATCTGGCCTTCTGGGGCCTTTTGGCCCATGAGGTTTCAGCCCAGCTCAACCGTCAATTGCAGGAGACGGCACGTCCGATTCTGGCTGACCTCGTTGCGGAACCCAACTCGCAGGACATAAACCGAATGGATATTGCCGGGCAATTTTTTGAGTTGCTGGATCCCTCCGGCCATGTGCTGCAGCGGTCGCAAAATCTAGAAGGTCCCATAGACTTGAAAGGGCTCGCCACTTCCATCTCGCAGACCACATTCGGTTTTGCGGCGCTTGGTACCGGCGAGTCCGTGCGCATAGCACTCATCCCGTTTCAGCAGGGAACCAAACCCCTCGTCTTGGCCGTCGCCATTCCCACGTTTGGCACCAATCGCGTGCTCGACAGCTTCGGGCGCATCGCGCTGCTCCTTTTCCTGGTGAGCCTGCTGGTCACCGCGCTGATTTCGGCGCTCTACGTGGGCAAGAGCCTCGCTCCCATCACCGCGCTCACGGAGCACGCTGCCCTGATGGCCAATCGCGTAACGAACCGCGAGGGATTCTGGAGTCCTCTGCCTGTTTCCTCTCCTCACGACGAACTCGGCCGGCTTGCCGAAACCTTTAATCATCTTCTCCAGAGCGTCGACTCCGCGGTTCGCCAGTTGCGCCAGTTCGTGACCGATGCCTCGCACGAGCTCCGTACCCCGCTCTCCGTTCTCCATGGCGAAACAGAATTGATGCTTTCCAAGCCGCGAACCGCCGCCGAATACCGTGAAACGCTGTGCGTTTTCGATGACGAGTTCAAGAAGCTGACGCGCATCGTAGAAGGTCTATTCACACTATCAATGGCGGATGCCGGACAGCTGCACCTCGTGTGCGAGCCTCTCTATATCAACGAAGTGCTCGAAGAGGCTTGCGCGCTGGTGAACTTGCGGGCGCGCGCTAAAATTATCCGCATCGTGCGTGAGTTGGACCAGGAGATTGCTTACTTCGGAGACGAAGCCTTCCTGCATCAGCTGTTCTTGATATTCCTCGACAATGCCATCAAATATTCTCCCAGCGGGACGAGCGTCCGCGTCACGTTAGAGAATCGCGACGGGCATGTTCGCGCATCTTTCGCGGATCAGGGCGTAGGGATCTCCAGTGAGCACTTGCCGTTCATTTTTGAAAGGTTCTATCGCGCCGCGCCAGCCAGTAGCGGCGAAGCTCAAAGCGGTGGCCTGGGTTTGGCTATCGCACAAGCGATCGTGCAAGTTCAGGGCGGCTCCATCGAATGCGAGAGCATGCCAGGCGTCGGATCCACATTTACTGTAGTTCTCCCAACAACTCAGCCTCGCGAATCCGATGCGGCGATCGCACCTAAACGGAAATTAATTCTCCATTAAGGTATCATCCCCGCGTCTGCACTAACCTCCGCCTCAACGTGTGGAGGTGATCCTGTGTCCTACCGAAGATTCTCTAAAATGCCTTTGTTCGTTCACGTAATAGCATTTTTTTTGATGGCAACAATGCTCTTTCCTGCTGCGCTGCGCGCACAGGTCTCCGGAGGAACCCTTTCCGGCACCATCTCCGATCCTTCCGGCAGAGCTGTTCCTCAAGCACAGATCGTGATTACGAATGTGGCCACCGGCGTGGAGAAAACTGTCACCACCAATACGGATGGTTTCTACACCGCCGTGAACCTGCTGCCCGGTGGCTACCAGGTCAAAATTTCCGCCAAGGGGTTTAACACCGAGACGAAGACGGGAATCACGATGACCGTGGGCGCGCAGCAAACGTTCGATCTGGCGCTCCAAGTTGGATCCTTGACTCACACGGTGCAAGTGACCACCGAGGCGCCCGCTGTGCAGCTCACCACCTCAGAGATCAGCGCCACGGTCAACGCCACCACAGTTCGCGAGTTGCCGCTCAATGGACGCAGTTGGACTGATTTGGCCGCTCTGCAGCCCGGCGTAGAAACGATTCAGACTCAGCCGAGCTTCTCGGTAGGGGCGGATCGCGGCAACCGAGGCTTCGGGCAACAGTTAACCATCTCAGGAGCGCGGCCACAGCAGAACAACTATCGTTTGGATGGCGTGAGCCTGAACGATTATGCCAATGGAGCGCCGGGCAGCGTGCTGGGAGGGAACTTGGGCGTTGACGCGATCCAGGAGTTTTCCGTCCTCACGAGCAACTACTCCGCCGAATATGGCAAAACTTCGGGAGGCGTCGTCAACGCTACCACGCGCTCTGGAACAAACTCATTTCACGGGAGTGCCTACGAGTTCTTACGAAATAGCGCGCTGGACGCGGCGAACTTCTTTGAAAACGCGGGAGGTGTTGCAAAAGCATCGTTCAAGCGCAACCAGTTTGGCGGGGCCATTGGCGGGCCGATCGTAAAGAATCACACGTTTTTCTTTGCTGACTTCGAGGGCATCCGGCAATCAAAGGGTATCGCCAACCACAATTTCGTGCCTTCGTTGGCGGCTCGGTCTGGACTAATGTGCTCGAACCCACAGGGTTCCGACCCTAGCAACCCCTGTACACCAACCCAGCTCCAACCCGGGCCAAACACGGACGCCAACGGGGTGAATCTGACAGTTAAGCGATATTTTCCATTGTACCCGGTGCCCAACGGAGCTATTCAGGGCAACGGCGACAGTGCCTTATTCACTTTTTCCGGCCAGCAGGTCATCAACGAGAATTTTGTAACCACCCGAGTTGATCACAAGTTTTCCGACCGAGACAGTTTGTTTGGCACATATCTTTTCGACCGGACGCCGTATAGCTCTCCCGACTCCTTTGGAAACGTTGCGCTTAATACCCTCTCTTCGAGGCAGATCGTAGCGGTTGAGGAAACTCATAGTTTCACGCCCACCTTCGTGAATGCGGGTCGATTCGGCTACAACCACGAAAACGTCGACAACGACGCGAGCGTCAAGGCTATCAACCCGGCGGCAGGAGATGTCGCGCTCGGTGCCTTTGCGGGTAGGAATGCAAGCTTCGTGAATGTCAATGGGCTCAGTGCGCTCCCAGGAGGGGTCGGCGGACTGCCCACTTATCTGTACCGCTGGAATTCGTTCCAGGTCTATGACGACGCGTTTCTTACCCGCGGCACTCACACCATCAAGTTTGGCGGGGCTGTTGAACGCATGCTGCTTCAAGTCACTGCACTAACCGATCCCAACGGGATCTGGTTTTTTGACAGCGTGCCGAAATTTTTGACAAACCAACCGACCAAGTTTCAAGGCGGAATCGCCAGCTCACTTACGCCGCGCGATCTTCGTCAGACGCTCTTTGGCGCCTACGTGCAAGATGACTGGCGCTGGAAACCCAATCTCACGCTGAACCTGGGTCTCCGTTATGAAATGGCGACCATACCGACCGAGATTCACGGCAAGCTTTCTAATCTGAGGGACATCGCCTCCGGTAGTCCCCACATTGGCGACCCTTTTTTCGCCAGCAACCCTACAACAAAGAATTTTGAACCGCGTGTGGGCTTTGCTTGGGATCCATTCCGAAACGGAAGAATGGCGATTCGCGGCGGCGTGGGGTTGTTTGACGTCGAACCTCTGCCGTATGAGTTCATTCTTCTCGTGACCCAAGCAACTCCTTTCTTTCAGTACACGGTGCTTAAGAATACGGCAGCGACGCCGATAAGCTTCTACTCAGGGTTACCGGCCACATTCCCGGCTAACAAGTTGCGCGCAACCTACACGGATCCCAATCCTAAGCGCAACTATGTGACGCAGTGGAACCTCAATCTGCAGTACCAGCTTACGTCTAGCCTGGCGGCGATGGCTGCTTACGTCGGATCGCGCGGCGTACATCAGCCGTTCCGCGTTGACGAGGCCAATCTGGTCATTCCGACCAAAACCTCGGCCGGTTATGTCTGGCCTTTTAATCCAGATGGCAGTCCCTTCGACCCGATCAACACTAACTTCGGCTCCATCCGCGGAATGTTCTATCAGGGGCGCTCTTATTTCAACGCCCTTGAACTGCAGTTGGCCAAACACATGAGCCGTGGCTTTCAAATGCAGGGCACCTTCACCTGGGGCAAGAGCACTGACACGAGTTCCGCAACCCTGGCGGGCGACGCGTTCGGAAACTCAATTTCGAGCTTGGATTGGTTCGACATGAAGTTGACGCGCGGCCTCTCGGATTACAACGTAGGCCGCACCCTAGTGATCAATGGCACGTGGGAAGTGCCTACCGCGAAATCATTCTCTGGTCCGGCTCGCTGGATGACCGATGGATGGGAACTCGGGGTCATCTTCACTGCAAGCGATGGTGTGCCCTTTACCCCGACATGGGGCACGGGCGGAGACCCCTCCAATTCCAATAGCAGTGACGATTTTGCCTATCCGAACCGACTAAGCGGATCCGGCTGCAATACGCTCACCAATCCTGGCAATCCGAACAATTACGTTAAGACCCAATGCTTCGCCATTCCGACTGCTCCCGACCCGGCGTTTTGGAGTGCAAACTGCAACCTTTTTCCACCATCGCTTCAGCCGAGCGACCCGACGCTTCCACCCGTTCCTGCGACCTTTCCACAATGCTTCAACCTTCGGGGGAATGCAGGCCGCAATAGCTTGATCGGCCCGGGCATAATGAGTCTCGACTTCTCTGTATTCAAGAACAACCACATCAGGAGAATCTCGGAAAATTTCAACGTACAGTTCCGGGCTGAAATATTCAACATTCTCAATCATGCGAACTTTGCCCCGCCGGGCCCTGGTGACGGCAATACTGACATTTTCGGTGCAGACGGAACATCCCTGGCCGGCTCGACAGCGGGTGCCCTGGTAAGAACGACTATCCCGGAGCGGCAGATCCAGTTTGCGATAAAAATAATCTTCTAGTTGTCGAGCGGACGTGGAAGAAACTCGCAGGAGCAGCCGGAGCCAACCGTCTGCTCTTGTCACCATCTGAAAAAAGGCCAAGGAGGCTTTCGAGTGAAGTCCTTCAAGTTGTATCGCGTTGCTGCCTACGGGCTCGTTCTGGCGCTCGGCGGGCTCGCGCTCGCAAGCCCGCCCACGGGAAGCTATCACCTGCTCAAGAAATACGATCTCGGTGCCGCTCCCGGCGGCAAAGAGTATTGGGATTACATCACCTTCGATGCCGCAACTCGCCGCCTGTACATTTCGCACAATACCGAAGTCAAGGTCGTCGACGCCGATAGCGGCGCGGTTGTCGGCAGCATTCCGGACCTAAAAAGGGTTCACGGCATCGCCTTGGTTAGTGATCTTGGCCGCGGCTTCATCAGCGACGGCGGCGCGGACGAAGCCGTTGTTTTTGATCTGAAGACTTTGAAAGTCACCAATCACATTAAAACCGGCGGCAACCCGGACTGCATCATTTACGATCCCGCTTCCAAACACATTTTCACTATGAACGGCAAAACCAGCGACTCCTCCGTCATCGATCCGGGCTCTCTCACCGTCATCGCCACCATACCGATGGGCGGCCGCCCGGAATACGCCGTAGCCGATGGCAAGGGAATGATCTACGACAACATCGAGGACAAGAACGAAGTCGTCGCTCTTGACTCGCGCGCAAATGCCGTTAAGGCGCGCTGGCCCGTCGCACCTGCAGAAGAAGCCACCGCCATGGACATGGATGTCCAGCACAAGCGTTTGTTTATCGGCGGCCGCAACAAGGTGCTCGCGATTATGGATGCGGACAATGGCAAGGTCATTCAAACATTTCCGATCGGCTCGGGAGTCGATACGAACATCTACGAGCCGGAAACCGGCCTCCTCTTTACGGCCACGCGCGAAGGCATCCTGCACATCTTCCACGAAGACACCCCAGACAAATTCAGCCTCGTCGAAACGGTGAAAACCGAATTCGGCGCACGCAATATGGCCCTGGACCCGAAAACCCACCGCCTCTTCATAGACACGTCGGATTTCGCTCCGGCTCCAGAGCCCACCGCGGAGCAACCCCATCCGCAACCCGCGCCAGTTTCCGGAACGTTCCGGTTGCTCGTTTACGGACGCTGACGCTGCAGTCGCCGCTGCGAGAAAATGCGAATGCCAAATGAGCTCACGACCAAGCTGGCGATCGCTGTTCTCGCGTATTTGTTATTCGGATTGCTTCCGCCATCACCAACGGAACTCAAGCCCGCCGCCTCCACACAAGAACCTGCTACTGAAAACGAATCGCCGCTCGATTTTGAGACCTACCGCAGTCGCATTGAACCTATTTTCCTGAAGCATCGCGATGGCGGCGTGCGCTGTTACGACTGCCACTCAGTCTCGACCACGCGCCTTCGTCTCGAGCCACTCCTGCCAGGCAGTTCCTCATGGACGGAAGATCAGTCCCGAAAGAATTTTGCTTTCGTCCTGCAATTGGTCACGCCGGGCGATCCTCACCAAAGCCGGCTGTTGCTGCATCCCCTTGCGCAAGCCGCCGGCGGTGATCCAGCGCATGGTGGCGGCAAATTTTGGCAATCGCAGGACGATCCGGAATGGAGCATGCTCGCCGAGTGGGTGAATCATGCCGGTGCGGCCCCGCCCGGTGCAGCGAAGTCCACCTCGGCGGCGAAGGACCCTCTCGATTTCCAGTTTTTCAAGACCACCATTCAGCCCATTTTCCTGAAGGAGCGGCCCAGCCACGCCCGCTGTTACGGTTGCCATGTCCTGTCGAACAGAGTCTTCCACCTCGCCACCTTGCCGCCCGGTCTCGCAAATTGGACCGACGAACAATCCCGTGAGAATTTCCAGAATGTGTTGCAGTTAGTGCTTCCTGGAAGGCCTCAATCCAGCAGGCTTCTGCTCCACCCTCTGGCGCCGGAAGCCGGCGGCGACGCCTTTCATTCGGGCGGCCGGCAGTTTGCGTCCCAAGAGGATCCTGATTGGATTGCCATCGCAGAATGGGTGCGCTCCGGTGCCGCGCCCACTTCCGCCAAGCCGTCGTCCGGTTCGACCACTCGAATCTACGTCACCAACAGTGCTGGCAACACTCTGGATGTCATCGATCCCTCGATCAACCAGGTCGTCCAGGTTGTTCACGGCATCGAACTTCCCCACGGGGTCGGTTTTTCTCCCGACGGCACGCGAGTCTACGTCAGCAACGAAGCTGAGAGCGTACTCGATGTGGTGGATCGCGAGTCCGCCAAAATTCTGCAGAAGGTGCCTCTCAGTGGCCGCCCGAATAATCTCGCGGTTACTAAAGACGGCGGCCGCGTTCTCGTCGGCATACGCACCGATCCCGGTGCTGTCGACGTGATCGACGCCAACTCGCTCCAGCGTTCCAAGAGCATTCCGGTGGACGGCGGCGTGCACAACATCTTCGTAACTCCAGACGGCAAGTACGCGGTGAGCGGCTCCATAGAGAACAAAACCGCCACCGTGATCGACCTAAGCAGCGAGCAAGTTGTTTGGGAGATTAGGTTTGATCGTGGCGTGCGTCCTATGGCGTTCGAACCGAATCCCGATGGCTCGACCCGCCGAATTTTCGTTCAGCTCTCGGGACTTAACGGATTTGCCGTCGTCGATTTTGCAAAACGCGCGCAGGTCGCACGAATCACGTTGCCGGCAGAACCCAACGGGTTCGGGAGCGAAGAAGAGCGGCAAGGCACGCCTTCCCACGGCATTGGCGTCGCGCCCGACGGAAAATCACTTTGGGTGAACAGCACCGTAGCCAATGCCGTTTTCAAGTATTCGCTGCCCGAGCTCCAATTGATCGGATTTTCTGCATTGCCTGTAATTCATCCATTGAACCGAGCTGCATCAGGGGCTGTTCCCGAATGGATCACGTTCACGCCAGACAGCGAGCGAGTCTATGTTTCGAATTCGGGTGCGCAATCAGTTTCCGTCATCGACGCCAAGACGCTGAAATCTGCAGCCGTAGTCCCTGTTGGCGAAGTTCCCAAGCGGATTGGCACACTTATCGTGCGCTAAGCTTGCGGTATGTGAGGGTACCTCTCCTCGCCGAAGTCAAAAGCCAGCAGGGTGCATCACCATAGTAATTTCAACCCCAACTGAATCTGGCGGGAACTAGTGGAGGTGGCTGTAATCACCCCAGCCGTGGGCGATGGTTCTCCGATTGCCGATGCGTAAACCACCGGATTCGGTGTGTTGAAATTTGTGTGGTTGAGCAGGTTGAAGAACTCGGCGCGGAACTGCAAGTGTAGCCGTTCCGAGAACGAGAACGTTTTTGCTACCGATACATCAGTCTCCGCGAGTCCGGGGCCCTGCAAAATGTTGCGACCTGCATTGCCATAGCTGCCCGCGAGCGGCTGTATGAACGCGTTTGGGTTGAAATATTGGTTGGGTCCTCCTTGAATCAGGCGCCCCGAAAAACTCGGATTCAATGAAGGACGAACTGGATTACGCGTATCGCCATCGTTCGAAGGGTTGTACGACAACTGCGGCGTAAACGGTAAACCTGACTGCAGGGTCTCGATTGCGCTGATTCGCCAATCACTGATCAGCGTCTTCAACCAAGCACCCTGAGGTGAGTCGTGGCGCCCAAAGGGAAGGTCGTAGGTTGCGTTGATGACCGCAGCGTGCCGAATGTCGAACGAAGCTCGACCATAATCGTCCTTGGGCCGCAACGGATTGGCAATGAAGGCGGGAGAGTTCGTCGCAACGCTGGTATTCATGTTATCGCCATCATCGAGGGCTTTGGAAAACGTGTACACCCCTCGGAATTGCAGGCCTCGAGCCATGCGGCGATTTACATCTACCTCGAGACCATGGTACGAACTGATGCCCTGCGAGAACCAGTGCGTCGTGTTCCACACGGAATTATTGGCCAGCGACGCGTTCGGCGGATAATAAAGCGTCCCGGCCGGGTAGTTTGCGGGGCATGGTGATGCCGGGCAGACAGTCAAGGCTGGGAGATTTGCGTCAACAGAAAGCAACTCGTGGTAGCCATGTGAACCAATGTAGCTTGTGCCCAACGAACTGTTTGAAGAGAGTTGTTGTTCAAGCTTCAAAGACCAGGACTCGACCGCAGGTGTCATTAGGTCCCCCTGTACGCCACTAGGGATGACTTTCGCTCCCGTATACGTCGCGTTTGGTGCGATGCTTGAGAATGGGATGTTCTTCACGGCCAGAACCACATTGAACGGACCGTTTTGATCCAGTCGGTAGCTCAGATTGTCGAGCAGCGCGTAGTACAAACCGAAGCCCGCCCGAATCACGGTCCTCTTTGAGGCGAATGGTGACCAGGCGATCCCAGCGCGGGGAGCCGGGAGGAACGTTGCCTTGTTGAGTGTGAAGGCCGAATCGCCAATGACTGGCTGAGTGGCAATCACGCCTGAAGGATCGGAGAGGTAATTCGAGGCGCGGCCGTGAGCTTCGTTCCAACCATTGGTGAATTCGCCGCGAAAGCCGACGCGCAGCTCCAACGAAGGCTTCAGCTTTATCGAATCCTCCGCATAAACGGCGCCTTCCAGTGAGCGCCAGCCTAACGGCGTAAAGGCAGGAGCGTAGGTGTATGTGCTCACCTTGCCTTGCAGAAACGTTTGCAGATTCGTGAAGGAAGCTTGGCCGTACTGGTCTTGTACGAGAATGTCGTTGGCTTGCACACGCTGCAACCATAGACCGAAGTTGACCAAGTGCTTGCCATGGGTAAGCGTGAGCTGATCGCGAGACGTAAACAGGTTGCGCACCGCAGTCAGATTACTGCCGGCGTTCGTGCCGCCATTTGTGATTTGCGAGGCCCCATTGAGTGTAGTGCCCCCGCCGACAACGACAGCGCCCACCGGTTGGCCGGCGTGTATCCAGCCCGGCAAGTTCACTGTCGTACCGCCATTGAAATAAAAGCCTCCTCGCGAGAACCCGAAAGTTGCTGTATTGAGTAGGCTGGGAGAAAAGATGTGTGTTTCGCTCAGGCTGGTCACCTGCTGCCGCGCGAAAACGTCGACTAGGCTAAACGGATTGTTGGTGGGTGAGTGAGCTTCGCTGTCATCCGCCGTATAAACGCCCGCGAACGAGTCGTTGTTCGAAATCGTCTGGTCGAATCTCGCCGTTCCAAAGTCCTCGCGAATCCGCTGTGAGGGATTGCTGAACGCTTCGGCAATTCCGCTCGGCTCACCCGTCGAGCTCAGGAGTTCCGGCCCATTAGCCACCGGCCATAGGGCCAGTAGCGGACGGATACTGGCAATGGCATTCGCGCGCGAAGTAGCATCCGGCACAAGCGTGAGGTTGCTCAGGCCCAAATCTTGCCGGAAGCCCTCGTAGTTTCCGAATAGAAAGGTTTTGTCCCTGCGCAGCGGCCCACCCAGCGACGCGCCGAATACATTGCGCTGGAACGCAGGAATGTTTCCTCGATCGAAGAAATTTCGAGCGTCTAGTGCGTTATTGCGCGCAAACTCGTAAACACTCCCTTGGAGTTGGTTTGTCCCCGATGCGGTCACAATATTGACCTGAGCACCGGGGCGCTTTCCGTATTCTGCGCCGTAGGTGTCTTTTACGACGGAAAATTCACGCACCGCGTCGACTCCGAGAAGTTGCCCACTCGCGCCTCCCGGTGTGTTGTTAATTTCGGACGCGCTGGTAAATTCCACTCCGTTCAGCAGGTAGAGGTTTTCCTGTGGCCGGCGTCCGGAAGCCGAGAACATATTTCCGACCACCGAGTTTGAGGTTCCAATCCCGCCGGCTCGTTGCGAGGTGTAGTTCAAAATTCCGGGATTCAAGGTCAGTAGTTGGTCGTAGCTGCGGCCGTTGAGGGGGAGATCTTTTACCTGGCGTTCTCCTACCAGCCCGGAAATGTCCTCGGTTGTTACCGCCAGAGCGCCGGAAACCGCGGGGACTTCCACGGTCTGATGGACGTCCCCGACCTGCAGCGTGAAATCAGCCTCTTCGCGCTGCCCCACAGTGAGCGTGATGTTCGTCCTGATGTGCGCGCGGAATCCTTCTTTGAAGGCCGTGACATCGTATCGGCCTACGGAAAGCGAGGGCGCGCTAAAGCGGCCCGCTTCATCCGTTACAAGATTGCGTTCAGCACCCGTGTCAAGGTTCCTGATTCTTACGGTCGCGCCAGGAATTGCCGCTCCCGTGACGTCAGCCACGTGACCTGAGACGGAAGCATCCCCCTGCGCCTGTGCGGGCACCGCAAGCAGCGCACCAGCCAGAATCAAGCTTACGCTGTACCGCAAAAATCCTTCAAGATACGAACCATGCATCTCTATCCTCCGAGTTTTTCTTTGGTAGACCTGCACTTATGGAGTCTGCCGATTTCGATTTGTTTGAAAAACAGTGGTGGGCTGACATCGCCCGCAATGGAAAGGACAAATTGGGAAGAGTTGGAAAGGGTCAACAACAAGAACAACAACGGGCGTGGCTATACGGCAGGCTAGTCGTCGAGGTCAGGCGGCGCAATGCGATTTCAACTTCCATTTTGAGAGTTCGACTCATGGCCGCCTCTCTCCTTTTATCCCGACCGCCGCTCTTGCAATGGCCGCTTCGCGTTTTGCTGTCAGCTCCCGCGTTCCTGACCACACCAATTGCAAGCCGGCAAAGATTGCCACTGCCGCCACTACGGCTTTCAGCTTTTGCGCCGGCACTCTCCGCGCCAGCAAACATCCAACGACCACTCCGGGCACCCCGCCGGCAAGAAGCTGCAGCAAAACTGGAGTGCTGATCGTGCCCAAACTCCAATGCACTGCACTTCCGATGATGGCGAGGACAAGTCCAAACAGGAGGTCTGTGCCAACAACTTGCGCAGGCGCCATTTCAGAATAGTTGAGCAGAAGCACAGTGCCGAGTGCGCCTGCTCCGGCGGACGAGAATCCTGACTCAATCCCAATCGGAAAGGCGAGCCACGGTAACCACCGCGCGTTCTTCACGGCGAATTTCGGATTCTGCACGCGCGGAACGAAGGTCACGCTGGATGAGACGGCCAGTATGACGCCGAGAACGATGACCACGACGGGCTTGTTATCATGGCCCGCCAAGGAACGAAGCGCATACATTCCCATCACCAGACCTGGAACAGCTCCCTGCAACAGCAAACGAAAGTAACGGGAATGGACGTAGCGTCTGATCAGGTAGAACGGCGCTGCGACGAGCCGCAATACGCCGGCAAACACAAATGCCGTCCCCACTGCTTCACCCGCAGGGAGACCGGCAATCAGCAACAGGGCCGGCACCGTGAAACTTCCGCCGCCAATTCCGGTAAGCCCCACGGCCAGCGCGATTGCAAATCCGAGAAGAGCATGTGTCATTGCGATCGCTCCGAGAAGGTGTGAATTCCGCACTCCAACTTCACGCCGCTCCAGCGGCCGGACCTCGGATTGCCCGGGTCGTCGGGAATCCTCGTGCACGGCTCGCAGCCGATACTTGGATAACCTTGGTCGTAAAGCGGCAGATGGCTCAGCTGGTTCGCGCCCGTGTAGTCCCAAACCTGTGCCCAGGTCCAGTCGGCTAGCGGGCTCACTTTCAAAAGCGCCTTTCCCGTCGGTAGCCGATGATGCTCCACCTTCTTTAGGTTTTTTCGCGTAGGAGATTGCTCTCGCCGCAATCCCGTGAACCAAATCTCGAAAGGCTCGAGTGCGTCCATGAGCGGTTCAACTTTGCGCAATTGGCAGCACCTGGTGGGATCATCACGATACAGAATGCCAAGATCGGACTCCTGCTCTTGGACGGTCTTCTTGGGAAGCACGTTTACAAGATTCAACTGCCACTCTCGGGCAAGGCGGTCGCGAAATTGATAGGTTTCGACGAAGTGATACCCCGTCTCCAGGAATAACACCGGAATATCGGCCAAATGCTTCCGCAGCAAATGCAGCACGATGATGTCTTCTGCTTGAAAGCTACACGTCAAGCACGCACGTCCCGACCCACCATGCGTCAGAACAGAATTCACGACTTCCTCCGCGCCAAGAGCTTCAAGAAACTCCAAATTTCCCGGCGTGCTCATTCAACCCACCTTTCACTTTTCGTCTCGCTCGTAACTTGTGATGCGCAGCGACTCCGCAATTTCGATTGCTCGACCAATGACTTCGCGGATGCTGCTCCCCGACGGCCCCAGAAGCGAAACGTCGAACAGGAAATCGCCCGCCACTGCTGCAAGCGATGCTTGCTCTTCTTGCTGGAGTATTTTGCTTACATAGACGATTGCGAGACCCGCAGACCACAGTGCTTTCAGCAGAGCGGGCAGCGCTTCTCGGCTCGCTTCGTCTGCCCTCACCAACTGCGTCTCGAAGCCCCTGTTGAAAAGCTCACGCTCAAGCATCTCGGCAACAGCTTCGTCGCGCACGCCAAAAATTGCGGGCCGATGCCCATGGCGCTCGTGCCGCTCTTGAAAAGTCACGGCCCCAAATCCTTTTCCCTCATTTGCGATTTGTTGATTTTGAGCAAACTTACCTTGCGAGAGGCTTTCGAAGATCATCGCCGCGCCAACCGTGGTGTTGGAGGTCGGATCGATCAGAATGAAGCTGCCGGTCGTCCGGTTCCGATTGTATGGATCGAGCAGCAGAGGACTGCCTGTCTCGAATTCCACGGAAGCGATATCATTCATCTCCAGTTGATTCGCGGAGTGCTCGCTCAGCGTATTCACATCCACTCGGAAGCGAATCCGCCTCGCTCTAGCCTTGACTTGGCGTCCGGCGTGCTTCACCAGATACACTCGATTCAGTTCCAGGGGTTCTGCATGCAGCCAGACGACCGTGGCCACAAAGCGATTCGACACTTCCGGAGGAGCCTCGGGCGAAACCAACATGTCCCCACGGCTCAGATCAATTTCATCTTCGAGTTTCAGCAGCACGGACTGCCAGGCGATGGCTTCGCTTAGTTCACCCTCGAAGCTGACGATCGATTGCACCCTGGTTTGCTGCCTCGACGGCAGCGCCAGCACCGAGTCACCCGGACGAATGCTTCCACTGCCGATTCGTCCCGCGAAGCCGCGAAAGCGCGCATCGGGACGAATGACGGACTGAATCGGAAATCGCAGCGCCTCCATCTCAGTAGCTTGACGGATCACCACGGTTTCAAGATGCTCCAGTAAGCAAGGACCGGAGTACCACAGCATTCTGTCACTGCGCGTGACCACGTTGTCGCCTTCAAGGGCACTGACAGGAATGCACTGCACGGAAGGAATACCGAGGCGCTTGGCAAGAGCAAGAAAATCCCGTTGCAGTTGCAGGAAAATGTCTTCACTGTAGCCTACCAAGTCCATCTTGTTGATTGCGGCCAGCACGCTGGGAATTCCCAGCAAGGAAGCAATGTAAGCGTGACGCCGGGTTTGCGTCATCAGGCCCTTTGCCCCGTCCACCAGGATCACTGCGAGGTCAGCGGTGGAAGCGCCTGTTGCCATGTTTCTCGTGTATTGTTCGTGACCAGGCGTGTCGGCAATGATGAATTTTCTTCGCGAAGTGCTGAAGTACCGGTAGGCGACGTCAATGGTGATTCCTTGCTCACGTTCCGCGCGCAGTCCGTCCGTCAGCAAAGAAAAATCGATGGGTCTCCCAGAACGATTGATGCGGCTGTTCTTCACCGACGCGAGCTGATCTTCGTAGACCGCCTTCGAGTCATGGAGCAATCTGCCGATCAATGTGGACTTGCCGTCGTCGACGCTCCCCGCTGTGGTAAAGCGCAGCAACCCCTTGTTCAAATTCTGCTCGAGAAAGCTGTCCAGCCCCTCGGCCAGCTCGATATCCGGTGCAGATATCATCAAAAGTAACCTTCCTGCTTCTTGATCTCCATCGAGCCTTCTTCATCGTGATCGATCGCGCGGTTTTCGCGCTCCGACCGGCGGAACGAAATCATCTCCTCGATGATTTTCGGAACAGTGTCGGCGTCGGACCGGATTGCGCCGGTGCACGGCACACAGCCGAGGGACCGCATACGACACTTCACAAACTGAGTCTTCTCACCCGGCAGAAGCTGGTTTTTGGAGTAAATCAAAACGAGGGAGCCGTTTCTCTCCACCACCTCACGCTCTCGCGCGTAGTAAAGCGGCACGATGGGAATTCTCTCCACGTGGATATAGAGCCATACGTCCAACTCCGTCCAATTCGACAGCGGGAAGACACGAATGTTTTCACCCTTGTTGATCCGTCCATTGAAGATGTTCCACAGCTCCGGCCTCTGATTCTTCGGATCCCACTGCCCGTGCGAGTCGCGGAAGGAGTAAATTCTTTCCTTTGCGCGCGATTTTTCTTCATCGCGCCGCGCGCCGCCAAACGCGGCGTGGAAACCGCCAGCCGCCAACGCGTCGAGCAGCGACTTCGTCTTCAACAGTCCGCAACACCTCTGCGTGCCGAGCGAAAACGGATTCGCTCCTTTCTGCAGCGCTTCACGGTTCTGGTGAACGATCAGCTCCGCGCCGATTTCCTTCGCGTAACGATCGCGGAACTCGATCATTTCGGGAAATTTGTAGCTGGTGTCGATATGCAACAGTGGAAAAGGGATTTTGCCGGGATGGAAGGCTTTTTGCGCCAGGCGCAGCATGACTGAGGAGTCTTTGCCGATGGAATAGAGCATCACTGGCCGCGTGAACTCCGCGACGGCCTCGCGCAGAATGTAGATGCTTTCGGCTTCCAGCGCCTGAAGATGGTTGAGCCGGGCGTGCGAGGAGAGTGGCGAAGCCTCACTCCGTTGAGTCTCCCGCACCAGTTCGGATGTTGAATATGGCATAGGTTGTCTCGGCTATCGGCAAAAATGTCCCAAAAAAGCAAAAAACCCACTGCCAGGATTTCTGGCGGTGGGCTTGACTGCGACTCGACTAGATCTAGATTTCTAGGTTGCGAGCTCCCCGACGCCAGAAGACACCCCTGCGCAACACGTACAACAAATGTGCGCCGCAAGATGCTGGCGGAAGCTCAATGACATGGTTATTAAAGTACAAGAGAAATGCGCCGACTGCAACTACTTCTTTTCCCTTCATCGCGTCCCCAGAGAAGACTGGCCTGCCAATGCCTGTGCTGTGGCACGAATTTGTCATTCGGCGGTTCAACTTTTTCCCGAGAAACCCAATGTTCGATTTGCCGACCACTCCCTGAAGCTGACACGACGGAAGAAAGTTTTCAGGCCGGTTTGACGGTCGCGGCGGACACTGGCACTGTCGACGACGCATCCGACCAACTCCATTATTTACATGCAAGTTGTTGAAGTTACGCCATTTGCATGCTGACTCCGTCCGCGTTCTTAGAATCGGTCCTCGATTTTCCTCAGCCCAGATAAATTTTCAGAGTTGCGTCGGCTGGGTTGCCTTTACAATCGGGCGCTGATTCCGCCTTCGGAGGGGTTCGCGTGGAAAAGATAAAGATTGTAGTTGGCAGTACGCGGCGGCCCAAACTTGCGGCCGTGAGCGAGGCGATTCGGGATTTTGGCGTGCTGCTTGCCCCTGGCGTGGAGTTTGACGTGATTGGGGTAGAAGTTGAGAGCGGCGTGGGACACACGCCTGCAAATCGAGCGGAATTGATGCTAGGAGCGCGCCACAGGGCCGAGACGTTGGTGCGTCTGGCGCCGGAGAAAGCGGAATCGTGGCGATATTTTGTAGGGCTGGAAGGCGGGCTGGACGTAATCCAAGAGGACGTGGGGCGGCGGGTCCTGCTGGAGAGTTGGGCCTACGTGTCGGACGGCCAAAGCGGGCACTATGGACGATCGGGCGGCGTAGAGATACCAGACGCCCTGGCGCGGGAAGTCTTGGAAAAGGGCGTCGAACTGTCCGCGGCCATCGATACCTTTGCTGGAGCCGCGGGAATTCGCGACGCGCAAGGCGCTTGGGGCGTGCTCTCAAGCGGGCTGATTAGCCGGACAGAGGCATTTCGCCTTGCCGTGGTTGCTGCCTTTGCCCCTTTTTACAATGCGAAGATGTATCATGCGGCCTCGGTTGCGCGATAATTAGAGGAGAGCGGCCCAGCATCAGCAAGGGTAAAAGGAATTTCGCCAGGAGAATCTAGTGGACATCGTCAAGGGAAATATGGGCTGGATTGAAGTCGTGGTCGGCCCAATGTTTTCGGGGAAAAGCGAGGAGTTGATCCGGCGGCTGCGGCGCGCGGAAATTGCGCGGCAGCGTGTACAGATTTTCAAGCCGGCGATTGACGAGCGCTACGCAGCGAATGAGATTATTTCACATTCCGGGCTGGGCATAGCGTCGGACAATATTTTGAAGGCCGGCGAAATCCTGGACAAATTGCAACCGCGCACGGAAGTGATCGGGATCGACGAGGCGCAATTTTTGGGAGACGAAGTCGTGGATGTGTGCACGAAGCTTGCGAATTTGGGCAAGCGCGTGATCGTCACCGGCCTCGATACCGATTATCGCGGGCGGCCGTTCGAGCCCATGCCGCGGTTGCTGGCAATTGCCGAAGAGATCACCAAGCTACTTGCGATTTGCGTGCGCTGCGGGAATCCCGCGGTGCACACGCAGCGGCTGGTGGAAAGCGAAGAGCTGATCGTGGTCGGCGCGACGGGAATGTACGAAGCGCGCTGCCGCCGCTGCTTCGAGCCGAATCCGGAGCAGGCTCACGAGAAGAAAGACACGCCGCTGCTAATCCGAAACCGCGCCGCCGGGAAGTCCTGAGTCTGGCCCCAATCGCAGAGCTTCCCAAATCGCCCTTGACAAATGTTAACTTATAAGCTATAATCGGTCATGTTATTCAATCGCAGAGCGCTAACCCCTTTAGAATCCGCAGATCCAAATTTATTAGACTTAAAGTCCTTTAGAATCCGCACTTACAAGAAACAGGGGGAGGGGGGTGTACCTGCTAACTTGAAATCCCGCCCTTGAGCTTGCCGGGTTCTTCCGGCACACTGGCGCGGTTTGCGGGGTCTCAGACTAGTCTTACTGGACAAATATGCGCATCGAATCCAAAGCTCCTACCCGCGTGGACCTGGCGGGCGGGACGCTCGATATCTGGCCGATCTATCTATTTCATCCGGGCGCGGTGACGGTAAATGCAGCGATCACACGGTATGCTTCCTGCAGGATTGAAACGCAGGCGCTGGGCGACGAACGCATCCGGTTGGTTTCCCGAGACACGCAGCGCGAGGAAAGTTTTGCGTCGTTCGCGGAATTGGTGAAAGGCAAGCGTTACAGGCTGCCGCTTCTGGCGGAGATTGTAAAATTTTTTCAGCCGCAAGGCGGCTTTACGCTGTCGACCGATTCGGAAGCGCCGGCCGGCGCGGGAATTGGCGGATCGAGCGCAATGGCAGTGGCGATCTGCGCGGCGCTGGATCGCTACACGGGAGCAGGCAAGAGCAAAGCGGATTGGATTCACATTAGCCGCGACGCCGAAGCGATCGTGATTCGCGTGCCCACCGGAACGCAGGACCATTATCCGCCGGCATTCGGCGGTGCTGCGGCCATCGAGCTGCCGCCGGGCGGCGAGCGGCGTACGGAGTTACGTGTCGACCTATCCGAGCTGGAACGGCGGATCGTGCTCTGTTACACGGGCAAGCCGCGTAAGTCGGCGATCAACAATTGGGACGTGTTTCGAGCACACATCAATGGGGACAAGGGAGTGTTTAGCAACCTGGCGCGCATTTCCGAGGTGGCCCAGGAGCTGCGCGGGGCACTGGAGGGATCGAATTGGGCGGAAGCCGGGCGGCTGATGCGGGAGGAGTGGACCTTTCGCAAACGCAATCTGCCGAACATTACAACGAAGACCATCGACAGAATTGTGGACAGCACACGGCGCAAGGGCGCCTTGGCCGGTAAGGTTTGCGGCGCGGGCGGAGGGGGTTGCGTAGTGCTGCTAATTGAGCCGGAAACGCGCGAACGGGTTGAGGCAGGGGTGATGGAAGCTGGCGGGGAAGTACTGCCAATGAAAATCGACCGCTCCGGTGTGCAGGTCAACGTCTCTTGAGGGCGTAAGGTATTTCCAAGCGGGCTACTGTTCAGCGGGCTTTCCGCATCATAGAATATAGCCTGCGGGCCGCAGACGGCGGCCCGGCGCGCGTATGCCAAAGTTCCTAACTCTAAGTTTGGGTTTGCTGTTGTTCGCCGGGGCGGACATTCCGGGATCGGAAGGTCTGCGCTCATCGCCTATGCCCAGCGGGACATTTTCGTCGACGGATGCAATCGCCGTGTTGCCGGACGACCTTGCAGGGGAGCATCAAGCCGCGCAATCGGATGCCTCGAACAAAGCGAAGGCCGCGACACTGCAGGAGCGCTCCAAGCTGGAGCTGATCCGCTACGTTTCTGGTGAGTTTGCCAAGGCCACGAGGAACCTCCCCGCCGGCAAGGAAGGATTTTTGCTTTATGTCGGCAAGCCGCTGAGCCCGGAACTGCTGGAGCGCGCGGTGGCGACGCATGGTGCCGCGGTGCACATCGGCGATAATGCGCAAATCACGAAGCTGGAATTCCGCGACCATGCGATCGTGGTGGATGTGAACGGCGGTGGGCGCGGCAAGCGACGCTGGCGCGATCACATTCAGTTCGGCATGGGTGGGACAATACCTACGGCGAGGACCACCACAACCACGCCCGATCAGGAAAGCGGCCCGCCGGGCCTACAGCCTGGAACCGGAAGCACTATTTTCCTGGAGTTCAGTAAAGCTGTGCCGGACTTGACGCCAGAGGAGTTGAAGCAGATTCTTTCCCCCTTTTTGGATTTTGCGAAGCAGCGCTCCGCTTCGGTGCAGTGGGTCGATACTTTGCCGCCGGAGATGAAGAAGGCGATTCAGGAGCGGCGACCCACTGTGGGCATGGACCGCGAAGAAGTTGTCGCAGCGATTGGGAAACCGGAGCATAAAGTTCGCGAACGCGATTCCGACGGGAATGAGATCGAGGACTGGATTTACGGCCAGCCACCGTCGAAGACCGTTTTCATCCGCTTCATGGGCGACCGCGTCACCAGCATCAAGCAATACCCGCAATAGTTTTCGCTATCCTTGACCTGCGTTGACTTTTGTTGACGCAGCCCATAGCATTTTAGGTTTCGCAGCGTGGCTGAAGTTCGCAGTGTGGCCCTGCCGCTAGCACGCATCCCCATCGGAGGAAGAATGCCCATCAAGGTAGGTATCAACGGCTTCGGCCGCATTGGCCGCAACATCATGCGCACCGCGCTGGATGACAAAGATATTCAGTTCGTGGCGGTAAACGATGTCACGGACGCGAAAACGCTGGCGCACTTGCTGAAGTATGATTCGATTCTGGGCAATTTACCGCACAACGTGACGCACACCGATGATTCCATCGCCGTGGAGGGCAAAAGCTTTAAGGTATTCAAGACGAAAGATCCGGGCGAGATCGACTGGGCCTCCGTGGGCGCGAATATCGTCGTGGAATCAACGGGGCTTTTCACCAAGGGCGCGGACGCGAAAAAGCATTTGCGCGGCCCGGTAAAGAAAGTGATTATTTCCGCGCCGGCGGATGGTCCGGATGCGACCTTTGTTTTGGGCGTGAATGACAATACGTACGATCCCGCGAAGCATAATGTCGTTTCTAATGCATCATGCACGACGAATTGTCTCGCGCCGGTCGCCAAGGTTCTGCACGACACCTTTGGCATTCAAAGCGGGACGATGACTACGATTCACTCGTACACCAACGACCAGCGATTGCTCGATTTGCCGCACAAGGATTTGCGGAGGGCAAGAGCGGCGGCCATCAACATGATTCCGAGCTCCACCGGGGCAGCGAAAGCATTGCACCTGGTGATTCCGGCGCTGAAGGGCAAGCTGGATGGATACGCGATGCGCGTCCCGACGCCGAACGTCAGCGTGGTCGACTTGACGGTGTTTGTCGATAAGGCGGCAACGGTTGATACCGTCAACGGCGCGCTGAAGACTGCGGCCAACGGGCCGATGAAAAATATTCTTGCATACACCGAGGAAGAGTTGGTATCGGCGGATTTCAAGGGCAACCCCAATTCCTCTGTCGTCGATGCCGGTTACACCAAGGTGGTGGGCGACCGTTGCGTGAAGGTGCTGGCCTGGTACGACAACGAGTGGGGGTACTCCTGCCGCTGCCGCGACTTGATCAAATTCATGGCGTCGAAGTTCTGAGCGTCCCAGCACCCTGGATGTAATTTCGCCTGCGTGAGCCAGGTCTTGCTTCCGTTTCGGTCGTGTTCTGAGAATTGAAAGCTGAAAACTGAAAGCCATGAATAAGCTGACGATCAACGAGGTGGATCTGCGCGGCAAGCGCGTCTTCATTCGCGTGGATTTTAATGTGCCGCTGAAGGATGGCGTCGTCACGGACGATACGCGTGTCCGCGAGACGCTGCCCACGTTGAGGCTCGCCATCCAGAAGGGCGGGCGGCTTGTGCTGGCGTCTCACCTTGGGCGACCGAAAGGCGGAGCGGATCCGAAATATTCGCTGGCGCCGGTGGCAAAAAAACTTGAGGAGCTTCTGGAGCGAAATGTAGAGTTTGCGAACGACTGCGTCGGATCGGACGCGGAGACGAAAAGCAAGGTGCTGGCAGAAGGTGGCGTGCTGCTGCTTGAGAACGTTCGGTTCCACGCGGAAGAAGAAAAGAATGATGAAGCGTTTTCCAAGCAGCTTGCGGCGCTGTGTGACGGCGTTTTCGTTTGCGATGCATTCGGCTCAGCGCACCGCGCGCACGCTTCGGTGGTGGGGATTACGCGATTTGTGAAGCAAGCGGCGGCAGGCCTGCTGATGGAAAAGGAGTTGGCTTACCTGGGCAAAGCAGTCACGAATCCTGCGCGGCCATTTGTGGCAATTCTGGGCGGCGCCAAGGTCAGCGACAAGATCGAAGTCGTGGAAAATCTGATGAAGATTGCGGACGCGATGCTAATCGGCGGCGGCATGGCTTATACGTTCGAGAAGGCGCAGGGTTTGCCAGTCGGCAAATCGCTGGTGGAGAACGACAAGATCGACCTGGCGAAGCACTTGTTGGCGGAAGCCAAGGCAAAAAATTTCAAGTTTCTGCTGCCCGCCGACCATGTGGTTGCACCCGAATTCAAAGCCGACGCCAAGGCCACAATCTGCGATGTTTCTGCAACCCCCGCGGATCAAATGGGGCTGGATATTGGACCGAAGACGATTGCCGCCTACACGGCGGAAATCGCCAAGTCTAAAACGATTGTGTGGAACGGGCCGATGGGCGTTTTTGAGATGCCGGCGTTTGCGAAAGGCACACTCGGAATAGCGAAGGCAGTAGCGGCTGCCACCACGGCCGGTGCTACTTCCATTGTGGGCGGAGGCGATTCCGTGGCGGCGGTGCATCAGTCTGGACTGGCGAACAAGATTTCGCATATTTCAACCGGCGGAGGGGCCTCGCTGGAGTTTCTTGCCGGGCGGAAGTTGCCGGGCGTCGAGGCTTTGACGAACAAATAAGAATCGATACAGAGTTGCAGAGATAAGGCGCAAGAAGTATCAAGGCGGAAACTCAACAGAAAAATGAGCCAAGCGAAACGGCGGCGCGTGATTGCGGGCAACTGGAAGATGTTCAAAACGCAGGCGGAGACGCGCGCTTTCTTCTCGGCGTTTCTGCCGCTCGTTGGCGGCGCGCGTGGTTGCGACATTGTGATCGCGCCGCCTTTCACGTCAATTTCCGCGGCGGTCGAAAGTGCGCGGGGCAGCAATATCGCCATCGGAGCGCAAGACGTCTTCTGGGAAAAAGAGGGCGCGTTTACCGGCGAAATCGCACCGCCGATGCTGGTGGAAGCAGGATGCCGTTACGTGATCATCGGGCACTCGGAGCGCCGGCAGTTTTTCGGCGAGACCGACGAGACGGTGGCGAAAAAGACAAAAGCTGCGCTTGCTGCAGGGCTGACTCCAATCGTTTGCGTCGGCGAACTTCTGGAGCATCGCGAAGCCGGGCGCACCGAAGAGATTTGTGAGACACAATTTTCCGGCGGCCTGCGCGCGTTGACCCCCGAAGAGTTCTCCCGTATTCTGATAGCCTACGAGCCAGTTTGGGCAATTGGCACGGGCAAGACGGCAACGCCGGAAATTGCCGCAGCGACGCAGGGTTTTCTGCGCAAGTGCGCGGAGAGGAAATTTTCCGCGGAGCAGGCCCGGGCTCTGCGGATTCTGTACGGCGGCAGCGTCAAACCCGACAATATTCAGGGATTGATGGCCCAGGAAGAGTTGGACGGCGCGCTCGTGGGCGGAGCGAGCCTGGACGCCAAGTCCTTCGCGTCGATTGTGAACGGCTGCGAATCGGCGGAATAATTTCGTCGTGCGCCGGCAGCCGCATCTTTATTTCAGTGAGGTTGTGAAATGCCAGGTTGGATGAAGTGGGCAATCTCGTTGGCCCTGGGATTCGGATTTATCGTTCTGGGCTGGAGACTTTCGGATTCGCGCTGGTTTTCTTGGCTGCTGCCCACGTTTTTTGTGGTGAACTGCCTGTTTCTGATCATCGTGGTGCTGCTGCAGAGCGGCAAGGCGGCGGACATCGCGGGAGCGTTCGGCGGCGCGGGTAGTCAGACCGCGTTCGGACCTCGCGGCGCGGCCACAGTGCTTTCGCGAGCGACCACGTGGTGCGCGATTATGTTCATGGTGTGCGCGATGGCGCTCGTGCTCCACACCGATAAGAGCGTGGAGCAGGGCGGCTCGGTGCTGGAGAAGTTCTCGAAGCCGGCTCCGAAGGCCGCGCCAGTGACACCGGCGAAACCACAAACAACACCGCAGTCGAGCACCCCACAGTCCACTGCCCCAACGAGCAGCGCTCCGGCCCCGGCGACCCAGCAACCCGCGCAGCAGCCCCCTACGAAGTCGCAATCGGCTCCCGCGCAACAGCCGAAGAAGCCATAGGCGCTTGGTTCGCCGTTTTAGCGAACCTCGCAATTCGCGCGGCTCTCAACTATAATCAGCAAGTCTGTGAAATGCGGTAGTGGCGGAACTGGCAGACGCACCAGCTTGAGGGGCTGGCGGTAGCAATACCGTGGAGGTTCGAGTCCTCTCTACCGCACCATTTCCATCGATTGAAGATTTATCTTGAGAGTTGCCGCGTCCCGGAAGGCCGTTCGGGGG
>Ga0209011_1000017_pt1 | contig 141981 bp, 120 predicted proteins | sample BlaSpr_A8_OM1_M3_FD_187986 | JGI IMG/M metagenome (GOLD analysis project Ga0209011, IMG submission 187986) | Forest soil microbial communities from Thunder Bay, Ontario, Canada - Black Spruce, Ontario site 2_A8_OM1_M3 (SPAdes) (version 2) | ecosystem: Environmental > Terrestrial > Soil >...
GACGGTCGAGAGAAAATCCCACAAGAGCAGCCAATAGCCGCCTTCGAAATAGGCGTTGGAACGAGCCCGTTCTGCGGGCGGCATCTTCGCTAGATATGCGTCGATGGCTGCCCTGATGTCCAATGATTCTGCTGCTGCGTGGCGATCGACGACAGGCGGGATGGGCGCCGGGAGCGCGCCGGGGCTTTGCGCCGTCGCAATGGGAGTGAGGGCAGTACACAGTAGAACGAACCAAAGAACACATCGCGTTACGCGAACCATTGGTCCTCCTCTTGCAGCGGCGGCACGTTGTTTCCGTGAGGAGTATAACCCCGGGCAAGCATCGCCATGAATCGCAACCTGCGTTTGTGCTGTGATCAGTCCTTCCATTCCGCAACGAAGCGCGTACGAGGTGACTGTCAGCCTGGCCCTATGAAGGAAACCAAAGCGGCATCACCCATCACCGTCGTTGTCAACTGGGGCGCAGGTTTGAGAAAGCAATGAATATAATGGTTTGACAGGCCCGCATTGTTAGAGATGCCTGGTTAACGCGCAATCTCCAACGACGCCGGCCGTTGCAAGACCCTACTGTCTGGCTTGTAGCTCAGTTCGAGCACTAATCGGGAGGTAGCATGCAAACTGATGTAACATGTGGCCTTGCAAGATGCGGGTCTTATGATGAAAGAAATCAGGTGGACTCTCTACCACGACAGTTTACCGGCCTTAGCCGCATTCAGTTCCACCGAAAGCGCATGGAATCATGGCTCACGACACGGGTCACGAAACAGAGCAAATCGAGACGCTATACCCACGATGCTAAGAAGAATGGGGAAGCGACAACCATTTTACTCCTACGCGAATAATTCATAAATAATGTTAAAGAAAAGATTTACTGCAAAATTAGAAAAAAGTCCCCAAAAAGGCGGTTGGACCTACGTCATCTGGCCGGGTTCCGTCAAGTTTTTCGGAACTCGTGGTCTGGTAAAGGTCAGGGGTAAAATCGATGGTCATCCATTTCGGAGTTCGTTTATGGCCATGGGTGATGGCACGCATAAACTGCCTGTGAAGGCAGATATTCGGCTAGCGATCGGGAAAGAAGTAGGGGACACCGTGGTCGTAGTATTGGAAGAGCGAATAGGTAACCACAAACTGAGAATGTAGGACACAAAAGAGCCAAAAACCCGTTTAGCGCCTGACCAACGCGCTTACCGGACGAATGAAATTGCCTCCAGCGAGATGCCGGTTGTCCGATAACCCGACCGGCTAATCGGGAGTTGCCCTGCCTAGTTGACAATTCTTAAACCTCAAGCATTTTGTAATCTGAGCTAGGGAGGGGTCGGCATTTTATGGCTGGCTCGGGCGACGTCAAGGAAGACCCGAAGCATGTTGCCACCCAGATTTTCTTGATATCGTCAGGAGACCGTGTTTTGGGCGTTTGCCGTTTTGGGAGCTGCCCTTGATTTCCCTGCCAGACGACCCGCCGACACAATATCTTCCTTCACTCGCTCGGACCTGATCCCTACGATTGCCGCGCTAGCGATGGTGAGATTACTCGTGAACGGGTTTCGTCTAGCCTACTAAGTTCGGCCCTGCGGTTATCGGAGAAGTAGACTTTTCTCATCATCCATATGATCTGGTTTCGCGGCTTATTAGGACTTGGCTACAATTCAATCAACATGGCCGACGCGTCGAACACAACCGCGCTTTTCTTGGCTCAAGCCGTGGCATCTTTCTCGCGTTCGGAGCTGCGCTGGGAGCTCGCGCATATTGCGGCCGCCGTCGCGCTTCTGTCTATCGCTCTTGCTGCAGTCGCTCTTTTCTTTTTTCGCCGCAGGACGCACGAACTGACGCTGATTTACTTCGGCCTGTTTTGCATTCTCTATGCTGTCAGGCTGTTAGCTCTTCGCCCCTCCCTCCGCTCTCTCTTCGACGAGTCGCGAACGTTTTGGGACTACGTCGATTGGGCCATCACGTGCTCCATCATTCTTCCCCTCAGCCTTTTCCTTTCCCAAGTCGTCGGCGAACCACTCAGAAAATTCTTCCGCTGGCTTCTCGCCGCACAAACCGTCTTCGCGGTTTTCGGCATCCTCGCCGCTGCGCTCGGAGCCAGGCTAGCCAAACTCTACGTCGCGAACAACATCATGATTCTCGGAACACTTGCAACCGCCGCTCTGTTCTTGGTCACCCGTAAACGGTCTCTCGGCTCGCTTCCGCGCTTAACCCTCGAAGTCCGTGTCTTTATCGCCGGTTTCGTCGTATGGCTTCTGTTCGTCGTGCACGCAAATCTCTTGGGTCTCAAGATTCTAACTGGGCACAACGTGGAGTTTCTTGGTTTCCTAGTCTTTGTCGCTGGTCTCGGATACATCTCCGCGTACCGTATCTTCGCGAACGAAGAACGACTCCTCGCTATCAACAAAGAGTTGGAAATCGCTCGCCGGATTCAGTCCTCAATCATTCCGCAAAATGTCCCCACTTTACCGGGGCTCGAAATTGCCGCGCGTTACGTGCCCATGAGCGCCGTCGCCGGGGATTTCTACGATTTCCTTGGCGTCGATGAAAAGCGTGTCGGCATCTTGGTTGCCGACGTCACCGGACATGGCGTGCCAGCCGCGCTGATCGCCTCCATGCTTAAGTTCGCTTTCGCCGGCCAAGCAGCGCACGCCGACGATCCCGCGCGCGTTCTGACCGGCTTGAACCGCTCTCTCTGCGGCAAGTTCGAAGAGCACTTCGTCACTGCCGCTTATCTCTTTGTGGATTTGGAGAGGAGCCTGCTGCGCTACTCTGCTGCAGGCCACCCACCGCTTCTGCTGGCCTCGCGCGGCGCAGGTAACGTACGGGAAATCGAAGAGAACGGCCCGATGCTGGGCATGTTTCCCGAAGCAGTCTATTCTTCCGTGGAAATCCGCGTTGCTCCAGGAGATCGCTGTTTGCTCTATACAGACGGACTCTTCGAAGCCAAGAACGTCGCGCAGGAAGAGTTCGGCAAGTCACGCTGCAAAGAATTCCTGGAAACGCAGCCCGATATTCCTGGCGCTCGTTTCGCTAACGCCCTCCTCAACAACATCGCCAGTTTTTCAGGCCACAACTCCGCCCGCGCGCAGGAGGACGACATTACCCTCCTCGTCCTCGACTTTCAGTAGGACTCTTCGTGCACAAGAAGGATTTAATCCATGGGACGCCGAAAGATTTAAACTCCAGAAGCAAGCACTTCTATGTCGTCCGGTAACGCGACTTCCATGATAAGTCCGTGTCAAGAGGGGCTCTCCCGACGCGCTCAAGAGAAGCGCGTGCATAAAATTCTTAGGTGCTTCAGCTCGCCTTCGTGCCTCTCGGCGGTGGTTCCTCTTCGATCGATGGAGTCGGTGAGGCGCGAGAACAGCTGTTCGTGGAACGGCCGCTGACCGGTCGCCATCTCGTAGAGCACAGTGCCGGCGCCGTAGATATCGCTCCGCACATCGGGCGATTCACCAGACAATTGCTCGGGTGGCATGTAAGGCAGCGTGCCGGAAATTCCTTGCGTTTCCGAAACGCTACGCGTTTGCGCAGGATCAGCAGCAGGCACTAAGAGTTTCGCAAGACCGAAATCAAGGATCTTCAGCCTCGCATCGGGTGTCACGCGTAAATTACTGGGTTTCAGATCCCGGTGCACCACCTGTTGATTGTGAGCTGCGGTCAATCCCTCCGCGAGCTGTCCGCCGAGACGGGCGACTTCCTTCTCCGTCATCGGCCCCGAAGCCAACCTGTCGCTTAGGGTGATTCCCGGAATGTACTCGGTCACCAGAAAGTCCACTGCGTCCTGGGTATAAAAGTCGTAGATGGTGGCAATGTTGGGATGGTTCAGCTTGGCCAGCGCCAAGGCCTCTTTGCGGAACCGCTTGCGGGCAGCCTCATCAGCCGGCGGGCAGAACTTTTATGGCCACATCGCGCTCTAGGCGCTCATCATGAGCTCGATACACCTCACCCATTCCACCGGCGCCAATCTTCTCTACGATGCGGTAATGGCCGAGCGTCTGGCCAACCATTGGGAGCAATGCCTCTTCGTGGGCATACTAGGCTGCACAACCTGGGCAAGTCAAACGCGAGTGGATGTGCCAAGATGTTTTTCTCTCGGTCATCGCTGTTTGAACGTTGAGTCCCATTTGTGTCCGCTAAGCGCCTGACACCGCGCAAAACATGGTCCATCGTGCAGCACTGAGGAAATAGAATCATCCACTGCAAGTGTGGCACTGTCTCTTGAACCGACGGTCAGGCGTTTCAGTGGGCTGACTGCCGATAAACAGCCACTTATATAGAACACATTTACCGGAGAACTGGAATCGGTGGCGAAAGCTGCCGGCACGACTCGGATTCCGGGCCGCACCTAGGACCTACTTACGCGTCGAACAACGGGAAGCGCGCATCGACACGCCGAACGACCTCGTTTTCAGGAGGCAATGCGCTAGACTACGAGGTCACGGCCTTCTGCGCGCACGTGTCCGCCTCAAAGATCTGCCGAAGCTCGCACTCACCCTCTCCAGCGACATGCAGGAAGTCCCTCGCTAATTGGATGGCCTCTTCCTTGGAGTTTGCCCGAAGGATGGCAAACCCGCCGACAACTTCCTTGGCCTCTGTAAAAGGCCAATCGGTCACCGTCACCTTCCCGTTCGAGTTGCGGACGCGCGCCCCCAAAGCGGTGGGCAGGCAGCCTTCGGTAGCGAGCAGCCAGCCGGCCTTCATGCCCTCCTCCACCAGTTTGCCCATTTTGGCCATTTCCTCCTGCGAGGGGGGAGCGTTTCTCTCAACCGTCTTATAAATGCTCAGGAATTTCATAGTGTCCTATCCTTAAGTTTTGAGTTTGGAGTCGCACTGCGAACCGATCACGATCTCCTGAAGTCTGTCAAATGCCGGCCCGGAAAGCCCGGCCCCTACTAACACGTCGAACGACGCTCTTCGAAATCGACAAGGCAAACGATCTTTTTTCAGACCGGGACGCGAAGCTACTTCTTTGCCCCGACGCCCATGTCGCGACAGCTCCTGGAGCCTCGCTGGGACCAAAGTCCTCCAGGGTGTTCGTTGAGACGCCTATCCACACGCAATAGTACATGATGACACGCCAGCGAAGGCTAGTGCCTGACGCCGTGACCGAAGAAGTGAAATCCACCGCAAGCAGTGGTCGCGCGGATGTTCGTTAACGCAAGTAATCAGAAGTTCGAGGTTCCCCGGGGTGTTATGCCTCCATGAAAAAGGATGCGGAGGGATTCATATTAGATCTCGCTTCTGCGGAAACGGTCAATCAGGTGAGCGCATGCGCGGACGGTGACGGCCATCATGGTGAGCGTCGGGTTCTGGCACGCAGACGACACAAAGCTCGCCCCGTCCATCACGAACACGTTTTTTACGTCGTGCGCCTGGTTGAACGCATTGAGCACAGACTTCTTCGGATCGCTCCCCATGCGCGCTGTCCCCAGCTCGTGTATTGCCATGCCCGGCACTTCGACGCCCGCTTGCGCGCGGATATCCTTCGCGCCTGCCGTTTCCAACATTTCTGCCGCCGTGGCCCCAGCATCCTCCATGAGCGCGGCTTCGTTGTCGCCGTGGATCATGCAAATGCGCAATGCAGGAATGCCCCAGGCATCTTTTAGATCGGGGTCGATCTCGCAGTAGTTGTCCCAGCGCGCCAGCGATTCACCGAAAGCTCCAAGGGAAATTCCGTAAACGCCTTCTTTCACGGCCTTCTTGAGCGACGCTCCGTACCCTTCCGCGCTGAAGTTGAATTCAGCTCCAGCCCCGCCCTGAAAACCGTAGCCACGTATGAACTGCGAATGCTTGTTGCTCGAAGGAGTGTTCCGGAAACGAGGGATGTAAATCCCGTTGGGCCGTTGGGGCTGGTTCGCATCGGGAAGAGTTTTGAAATCAGGCAGATGACCCGAGGCGCCTGCCCCGACGACGTGATCCATCAGATAACGGCCTAACGCGCCGCTCGAATTTGCCAGTCCATTGGGATATTCCCGCGTAGATGAGTTCAACAAGATGCGAGTGGATTCCAATGCTTGCGCGCAAAGTATCACCGCTTTTCCGCGGACCTCCTCCAACTGCCGCGTCAAGCGATCCACGTAGGTCACTCCGCGCGCTTTGTTTGCCTCGTTGTCCATGTTTACATGGCTCACCACTGCGTTGGTGATCAGCGTGCAGTTGCCGGAGCTCAGTGCGTCCTTGACGGTCGTAAATGGGCTGCTGAAGTAGGAAAACGTGCTGCACCCGCGTTCGCAAGGCCCACAATAGTGGCAAGCGAGGCGCCCATTATGATTTTGCGTCAGTATCGCCGCGCGCCCGATCGTGACCGTGTGTCCGAACTTGGTTTTGACGCGTTCTCTTAACAGAACTTCTCCACAACTCATTTTCATCGGCGGCAGAAATCGCCCGTCGGGCAGCATTTCATTGCCCTCCGCCGCCCCGCTGATACCTACGTACTGCTCCACGATGTCGTAGTAAGGGGCGAGTTCAGCATAGGTAAGCGGCCAGTCATCGCCATACCCGTCGCGGCTCGCCGCCTTGAAATCGTTATCGCTCAGGCGGTAACTCTGACGGCCCCAGACCAGCGATCGCCCGCCGAGCACGCGCAACCGTTGCCATGTAAATGGCTTGCCCGGGGGCGTGCTGTACGGATTTTCGAGATCGTTGACGAACCACTCGTAGTTATATTCCATGCACGCGTAGCATTGCTTTTGGATGGGCCGCGTGCGCACTACTTCGGGCGAGTGATTGCGGTATTTGAGCTTGTAGGTCGGCATGTGCTCGGTAAACTCTTTCGGGGTGACCGCGCGGCCTGCTTCGAGCAAGGCGACTTTCAGCCCTGCCTCGGCAAGTTGTTTCGCGGCCCAGCCGCCTGTGGCGCCCGATCCCACAACCACAACATCGTAGATTTGTTGTAGAGTGCCCTGCGCTGTGTAATTCCTGCTCACTTGTGATTCTCTTCCGGATGGTCACAGCCTTCAAAGTTGCCGTGCGCAAAGGCGCCGTCCCACCCGAGCTCCCGCTCACCAATCTGTGAGCTGTAGTAGGCAGTCATGATGCGCTGTTTTAGCGCTTGAAAATGAGCGTGACCCGAATCGGGCATCGCATCCCTTTCACCAGTCCATCCGCTCGCATTACGGGGATACGCCAGCGCGTGCAACAAATCATCTTGATCTTCTCGTGACAGGTAGCGAAACGCCGCTTTGAAACGCCGTATGCTTTCGCCATCCAGGTATCCGAGAGAATTCAAGAACGTTCGTTGTGTCTCGCGTGTCTCGGCAGCCAGCACAAGATCGATGTAGCGATTCACCAGTGCTTCCTTGGCACCGGGAGTGTCCGTCGCGGGGATCATCAGGTAGCTGAGCACGATGAGCGTTTCATTCTGGTGCTCGTCCAAAAAAAGCGGCTTCCATCCTGGTGCCGCGAGATCTTTCGAGGCGTCAACACCGCTTTGCGCCGGCGTCAGCGCGGATGACTGTGTTGCACTCTGTGCCATATCAAGTGGGGGGCGCAGCGCAGCGGCGGCACCCGCAAGAACACCGGCACGGATCAATTCGCGTCGTTTCATGGAAACTCCTCGCTCGTAACCTCGCCGTTTTCGGCAGGCAGCTCGTGCGCATGTCAATTTGCGCAGGTACTGCGGATTTACTCTCGGACGAACCGACTCTCGCGGGTTGTGGGCACCGGGAAGTCTACACCAAAAGAAAGCGAAAGTTAGACGGCTAGCCGGGAACGGACTGTCCTCGTCGCGAAATAGGCGATGAAAACCGCTGGGTGAGGAACCCAAAAGCGCTACACAGCTGTACTTCGCGAGCCGAGCTCATGGAGCGGACGGCGATACCAACCTGTTCAATTGCGCGGTCTGGAAAGGAAGAAAAAACTCCGGCCGCTGGGGAGATCTTTTTCAGGCGCTACGTGGCATCGCGCAGGTTTCGGCAGTGACGGTGGTAGCCGAACTGGGAGAGCTGTCCCGATTTGCCGGAGCAAAGCAGTTAATGGCTTATGGAGGAATCGTTCCCAGCGAAGACTCCAATGGAGAGCGGACGCGACGCGGGAATATCACTAAGACAGGAAATGCGCATTTACGGCGGGTGGTTGTGGAAGCTGCGTGGGCCTACCGGCACCGACCGTCTGTGGGGGCAAAGTTGCGGAGGCGGCAGGAGCATGTCAGTGAAGAGGTCAAAGAGATTTCTTGGAAAGCACAACAGCGGTTGCATGAGCGCTATCGAAAGTTGCTGGCCAAGGGCAAGAACAAGGGAGTTGTGATGACGGCGGTAGGACGCGAGTTGCTGGGTTTTATCTGGGCCATCGGGATCAAAGTAGAAACAGCGCAGAAGGCGCCCCTGCAGCGGGCGGCTTAGAGCGAATTTGTTCTGAAGTCAGAAGCTCAAGGAGGCAGCGTGAGTAGTGGGCGAGGGGTACACGGAAAGGAGAATCCTCGGAAGTTCTATGCGGTAGGTCTTCGGACCGAACCCGCGCTTATAGTCCGAGGCAGCTCCCGACGGATCACGATTATGCGGCTTCGACCCGCGAATATCAGAGTGATCAACCGTCGCGAAAACTACCTCGACCACGACTTGCGCTGCCTCCTAAGAGCAAGAAGAAAAAAGGAAAAGAAAGTTTCTCGTAGTTGACAGGTCATTCCATATCAGAACTAATCGTGGCGCTAGCAGGGCGACGGAGAGAGGGATGGGCGGAGCGCCGACGCGAGAGTACACTGAAGCCCTACAAGAGGTTGCCATGGACAAGCCCCACCGCCCTCAACTGATTTCGTCCTGGAAAACCCGGCAGCACAAAAAGGTAAATGGAGGTACCGCCCACGACGGAACCACGACGAGAGCGTGGCAAGAAGTTTCGCACCCCGAATGGCGGCTGAGTCTCCACTTGCTTTACTGAGATCGGGAGGTGAAGTGATGATGCGGCTCTTGCCGACGTTGATGCTTTTACTGGGTCTCGCAGAGACGATTGCGGCGCAGACCGCACCGGCTGCTTCCAGCATGCTCGATACTGGGCGTGCATTTCTGGCGACGCTGGACCCGGCACAGACGTCGAAGGCGGTATTCCCATTCAATTCCCAGGAGAGATTCCGCTGGTTTTACACGCCGGTGTCCAGGAAGGGCATTCCTCTGAAAGAATTGAACGCGACGCAGCGGAAGGCAGCACTAGCGCTGCTGCACGCGGGCCTAAGCGAAAAGGGCTACACGAAGGCAGAAACGATCCGCAAGCTTGAAGACGTGTTGCGAGAGCTGGAGCAGGGCCAGGGGCCGACGCGCGATCCCGATCTGTACTTTTTCACCTTCTTCGGAGAGCCGACCGAGAATGGCGCGTGGGGCTGGCGGTATGAAGGGCATCACTGTTCGCAGAACTGGACGATCCTCAACGGCAAGCCGATCGGCAACAGCCCGCAGTTTTTTGGCGCAAATCCGGCGGAGGTGCGGGACGGCCCGATGAGAGGGACGCGCGTTCTGAGCGCCGAAGAAGACCTGGGGCGCTCGCTGGTGAAGTCGCTCACCACGGAACAACGCGCGGAGGCGGTTCTGAGCACTTCCGCGCCCAACGATATCGTGACCTCGAACCAGCGCAAAGCGGCCATCAAGGAAGACAAAGGCATCGCCTACGGCAAGCTTACCAAAGACCAGCAAGGCACGCTGCTAGCCTTGATCGAGGAGCACCTGGGAGCGCAACCGCGCACGCAGGCACGGCAGCGCTTGGACAAAATCCGGCAGGCGGGCTTCGACCACATCAAATTAGCCTGGATGGGCGGCTTGGAGAAAGGCGAAGGCCACTACTACCGCGTGCAAGGCAGCACGTTTCTGATCGAGTACGACAACACACAGAACAACGCCAATCACATTCACTGCGTATGGCGCGACTTCAACGGCGACTGGGGCGAGGACCTGCTGGCGGATCACTACAGGAACTCCCCACACCATCAGCACAGGTGATCATTAGATGCAGTCCATAATCGCAGCGCTCAAAACCGCCGAATGACGTGGGAAGATCGCCGCTAAAACCATAGACGATCGTTGGCGTAAAATAGCCTTCGCACCGGGAATCGATCGCAACAATCCAGAGCGTATCGAGTGGGTCAGAGCCACATGGCGGTATAACGCATTACTCGGACAAATAAATAGCTGCGCACCTGTACGTCTAGTTTTAAAATTTTATTCATTTCGACCGAAGCTACTTTAACGAACTCCGTCTGATGCCACGCTGTCTTCATCGGCGGAGTAGGATACCTACACGGAGAGAACAAAAATAATAAATACCGTAAGTTCTGTAGAAATAACAGCAGCCCCATATTTCCTTTGGTTTCGAAACGTGATATATAGCACGGGTGAACATTTGTCCGGCGATGCAGACCCTCCGCTATCTGAAGTAAGTGCAGTTTGAGAGGGTCTTTATTCTCTCAATCGCGATGCTGGCGCCTTCTCACGATGTGTGATCGGGACGCGGGTTCCCGGCCTCGATTTCTTGCATCTCCATCGAAAAACCAAGGGTAAGGATCACAAATGTCATTTTCACTCGAAGGTCGCTCTTGGTTTCCGTCTCACCGCGCCTTGTGGATTCTCGTTCTGCTGTCTTTGGCCTCGATAGATACAAGCGCGGCGCAGGATTCCAAATCACAATTTAAAGTTGTTGCATTGGCTGAACACGGCGGAATACATCAGCCCTTTGTCGACGCGGCGAAGGTTTGGCTGCAAAAGCTAGCGACGGACAACAACTTTTCCATCGATTACATACAGAATACCGACAAAATCGACGACGCATTCCTGTCACACTACCAGTTATTCGTTCAGCTCGACTATCCGCCGTACGCCTGGACACCGACGGCCATGGCTGCTTTTATAAAATATATCGACGAGGGTCGCGGTGGGTGGCTCGGGTTCCATCACGCTACCCTCCTCGGCGAATTTGATGGTTATAAAATGTGGCCGTGGTTCTCCCAGTTCATGGGAGACATCCGATTCATCAACTACATTCCGAAGTTCGCTACCGCAACGGTCATGGTCGAAGATACATCGCACCCAGCGGCGAAGAATCTTGGAGGATCGTTTGTGGTGAAAGATGAAGAGTGGTACACGTACAACAAGTCGCCGCGCCCGAACGTGCGCGTGCTGGCCCGCGTGAATGAAGACACCTACTCGCCGGACACTACGATCAAGATGGGAGACCATCCCGTGGTCTGGACAAACGAACATTACAAGGCCAGGAATATTTACATTTTTATGGGGCACCACCCCGAGCTATTCCAGAACTCTGCCTTCACAACTCTCTTCACCAATTCCATCTTTTGGGCGGCTCGCCAATGAAAAGATGCTTTCTCACACTTATGACATGTGCGGCAACGATGTTCCTTTCAACAGCCGCGTTTGGCCAGGAAACGTCCTTGAAAATTTTAGCCTTTTACTCCACTGACGTGGAACCCGATCACGTCCTGTTTGCCAAGGGCGCGCTAAAGTTCTTTGCCAACCTCTCGGCGAAAAATAACTTTACATTTGATTCCACGAGTAATTGGGACGATATGAAGGACTCCACTCTTGCAAAATACCGGGTGGTTGTTTGGTTGAATGATGAGCCCTCAAAAGTGGAGCAAAAGCGTGCTTTCCAAAAATATATTGAAAATGGAGGAGCCTGGTTGGGCTTTCATGTGTCGGCCTACAACGATAAAGATTCAAACTGGCCGTGGTTCTTGGAATTCCTGGGTGGCGGCGTATTTCACACCAATAACTGGCCTCCGTTGCCCGCGAAGCTGACCGTCGACGATCGTTCACACCCGGTGACCATGAACCTTCCGGCCAGTTTCATATCGCCTGACAACGAGTGGTATATCTGGAAACCAAGCCCGCGCCTAAATAAAGACGTGCAGGTTCTGATCACTCTGGATCTGTCCAATTATCCAATTGGATTTAAGGATGTGCTCAAAAGTGGAGACCTGCCGGTCGTTTGGACAAACACGAGATACAAAATGCTCTATATGAACATGGGGCATGGCGACAAGATATTCACGAGTTCAATTCAAAACAAGCTAATCGAAGATGCGACACTGTGGCTCGGCTCAACTTCAACCCAGACAGCTATGTCTGTAGCGACGGGTACGGAAATCAGCCCCCACGCAGTCGTCGTGAACCCGAAAACCAGCAAGGTTTACGCAGTAAATACAAGCAACGACACGGTCACAGTGATGGATGGTTCGACCAATTCCATTGCCACCGTCGGAGTTGGATCGGAACCCATGGCGATCTCTGTAAATTCAGTAACCAACAAAATTTATGTGGGAAACTCGGGAAGCGGCACGGTGTCGGTCATCGACGGGAGAACCGATGTTGTGACCGCGACGGTGGAGGTAGGAGCTCTTCCCTATGTGGTCGCGGTAAATCCGGTAACCAACAAGATCTATATCTCGAGAACCTTCAGCAACACCATGACCGTGATAAACGGCGCTACCAACTCTACCAGCCATCTCAAAGCAGGAATCCAAGCGGACGCCATTGCGATAAACCCGGTAACGAACAAGTTTTATTTGACTAACTACGAAAGCCAAAACGTAACAGTATTGGATGGCGCGACCAACGACACCTCACCCATTGCCGCTGGAGTGCATCTCTGGGCCATCGCCCTGAATCCAGTGACCAACAGAGTCTACCTTGCCAACGCTGGCTCTGATCAACTAACGGTGATCGACGGAACGCAGAACGCCGTCACGAGCGTGAACACGGGGAAAATCCCGTGCGCGGTCGGCGTAGATTCCGTGGCGAACCGAGTGTACGCAGTGAACTATGCAAGCGACAGTGTGACCGTGATCGATGGCGCGAGCAATTCGGTGATTGCGACGGTAAGTGTTGGGGCGCGGCCGCAGGCAATTGGAGTCAACTCCATAACTCACACGATCTACGTGGCCAACACTCACGATAATAACGTCACAGTGATCGATGGCACGTACAACTCAGTAGTCGCAACGGTGCCGACGGGGAATAGCCCATATGCTATCGCGGTGGACATGGCGGTCAATAGAGCCTACGTGTCTAATATGGGAAAAACAAAACTAACCGTGATTGACGGGCGACGAGCAATGGCCGGAGGTCACCCGGCAGAGTGAATGAGGCAATCGACGTTTTTTAACGGGATAATTTCTTCACAACTTACATTTGATGAGTTTCTTACCTATCCTGCCGCAAGCCTAACTACACACGACTAATTTTGGGATTTGTAGGCCGGCGCGGGATGTGGCCTATCCTTTGGCGCAAGGTTTGAGGCCAAAGCAACGGACGGGCAAGATCTTATGATGTGGGACGTGCAGCACTTCTCGTTTTCCCGCTCAGTCGGTTACAGGTTGAATCATTTCCATGGCCCATACTGCGGTGGGACGCATATACATCGAGGCGCGAAAATTTCCATTTACATCCCACGCTTCGGGAGTCCGGAACCAATAGCCCTTGGTTTCATAAATGACGTGATAGAGGCCCCACGCTGTCTTATATGCCTCGCTCTTCATTCCCTCGCTGATAAAAAATGCCGCCAAGCCAAAACTAGTTCCGGCCCAAACCTCCAGACCTTGTTCGTTACCGCTGAGGATTTCGCCTTTGGCAGACATGCCGTTTGCCGCTCCCATTTCTCCGTTGCCGAATTTCATGACGTTGAACGCGAAAATCTTTTTCAGTGCCGACAGTTGCATCTCGCGCGGCACCAGGTCGCCCAACCCGGTCATGTTGGCGTACCACTGGCCGGCGAGTTGGTCGGCTTGAATATCGGCGCGCGTGGCACTTTCCATGTCGTAGTTAAAATATTCGCCGTTCCAAAGTTTGCTGACGAACGACTTCTGTCCCTTCAGAAATAGTTCATGGTAAGTGGCGGACGCAGCGGGCTCTCCGAGTGTGCGTGCCGTCTCCTCGGCAGCGCGCAGAGCCGCCAGCCACAGTCCGCCGCAGTAGGCGCTTACACCCCGGACGGTCCAGGAATCGTAGGTCTGGTCCGGATAACCGCTATTTTCCGGTATCCCGCTGCCATGATCGAACTGTTGAAGGTAAGTGATAGCCTCTTTCATCGCGGGCCACATTTTGCGTAGAAAGGCAGTGTCCTTGCGCCCCGTCAGCACGTAGTCGCGGTAGACCATCAACACAAACTTAGAATTAAGATCCTTCCAGTCGTTCGTGTCTTGCCATCCGGGTTCGTTGACGTCAACAAACGGGTCTCCCTCGGGCACTCCTAAATCATGAGGTACGGCACCCTTCTTCTTTCGCTTATGCACAACGGGGCTGCCGGTCTCCTGTGTTTTCGCCACCCACAGTCCTTTTTCGGGCCACTCGCGAGGAACGGTTTCGGCAAACTCCTGCAGCACCCTCTTGTCGATCTCCGGCCAGAACTTCAGCAGTGGCATCGAAGCATAGAAACGCACATCCAGAGTTGCGTAGTACGCGTAGTCAAAACACTCGAGAAGTGCAAATGTGGATGGAATTTTTCTGTCCGCTCCCACCGGCCGGCCCCAGAACGAACCACCATCGGTCAGAGCGTAGAGTTCATTGAAGAGCATGCCCCGGTACCAGAGTGGCTTTCTCTCGTCGTTGACGTACGGAGCCTGCCAGGCGTCCAGTGCGGCGCTCCACGCCGAGGCGTTCAGAAGGCCATCGCGTGCGATCTTCCAGGAGTTATTGCCCGTCGTTCCGTAAAAATCCGTGTAGTGCCGATTCCACTTTGCGCCCTGCCCGAATTCCACCACTGGGAAATCCCAGGCGATCACCATGGGAATCGTTTTCTTTTCTCCCGGCTGCAGCGCGAAACGCACAGCGATGGCCCCTCCCAGTGTTTCGCTGGAGCTCACCCATGACTCGTCGCTATTGGCGAGCCTTCCATCCTTCGAAAACGGTCCCCAAACCGCTTTTCCATCTCCGTCTGCAAGGAATGTCGTTTGGAAGCTGACTTCCAGGCCGGGTGCTTCGAGAGCGGCGATGGCAAATTGGCCGTCCCATTCATTCTGGGCGCCCCCGGCGCGGTGGCGGCCAAACACTATGCCCTTCATGGTTCCGGCTTGCCCCGCCGCTTCGCTCTTGAAGTCATTGTGGTTGCCCTGATTCATCGCGCCCTTAAAGTCGCGGGTGGCCGTTCGGAACCAGCCAGCCATATTGGTCCACGAGAGAAGCACGGAAACTGTCACTGTTTTGTTTGAGGGATTCTCCGCATGCCAGCGATATACGGCAACCGGATAGCTGGATTCCGTGTAATTGTTCGGGAGAAGAGGTGAAAACTGCTCCAGCACCAAATGCGCCGGAAACTTATCCAACTGATAGTCATACCAGGACTTGGGATACAGGGCGGAATACTCCCCAGCACCGATGGGATAGTCCCACTTCCAACTCGATAGTTCACCGCTCTTTGGATGGTCCGTCATCAATACTTGCGCCGCTCCACTACCATCGCCTTCCGCCTGTTGAAACATAGCGAACTGATTGGCATAGACCGACGCATACTTATGGACCCCCGCTTTGATGTGCCACCGCGCAAAATCGCCTCGGTAGGTCCGCGAAAAAGTTCCCGCTCCGAAGCCTCCCACAGGGGCTCCTTGATAGAACCCATCATCAATGTCGGTGGAATTCTTGCTGACTCCGGGATTTGTCAAGGGAAGCCCGATCGGTCTCTTCCAGGCGGCCTTCGGTATTTCGTCTCCGCCCCTCGCAGAAGGCCCCAAGAGCAACACAACAAGGGATACGGCAAGGTGTGACCATAATAGTTTCTTCATCGGCCCTCCTGGGGCTCGCTCAAGCTTGTTCGATTGTCAGCGGATCCATGGTTCAACTTCGCCTTCAACGCATGCGCGGCAGCCTGACACCGGCCGTGCTGTTCAGCAAGGCTGTGCAATTTCTTACCGCCGAAAAATACAATTCCTTTTGCATGTATTTCTCCGGTCATTTTCCAAGTTACTTGAAGAGGCGCCAATAGGAAGAAAAATGCGAGTAGCATTCGGATAAGTGTCCCTATGCAGCGCGGAAACAAACTATTCGCTTATCCAATATTTATTAAAACCTATGTAGTCGGATGGCAAGTTTCCCAGAATCTTCTGGCGTAATTCCAAAATATCGACTGGCCCCAGCTGCTGGTACAGCATCGCGCCATCCGGCGCCAGCAAGACTGTATAGGGCACCGCCGACTCCCACTTTGGGTCGAACGCTGCTTGCAGCGCCGGGGTATCTTCCGACGCAAAGAGCAAGTTGCGGCTTGTGGAGTGCATGTTCGTCAGCAGCCGCAAAACGCTTTCCTTCTCGTCAGGCATATTGATGGAAACGGTCACGTAATCCAAATCCCGCACGCTGTACATACGGTACGTAATTTCCAAATCGGCAAATTCATGCACGCAGGAACCGCACCACGTGGCCCAGAAACTCACCAACATCATCTTTCCCGTAGGGTTCGTGCGGAGTTTTTTCAAATCGTCAGCTGAAGCAGGTTCAAGCTGCACGGGCTGCGCATCCAATTTCTGCAGCGCCTCTAAACGCGAAGATTGGTTTTCCTGCCACTTCGTGGAGCACCCAAACACTCCTGTGAGCTTTACTGAAACTTCCTGGTGCGCCAAAAGCGCCTCGATGGCGCTGCGCGCATCTTGCGTCTTCACCAGTTCGTTCCGATAGCTGTTGTCGATGCGTCCCTCATACCGCAAATGCCGCGCTTGATCGAACACAAAAACGTGTGGTGTTGCCTGCGGTCCATAGGCACCAGTCACTGATTGCGTTTCGCCGTCATAGAGATAGGGATACTGCAAATGCTTGTATTGCGCTCGAATTTTCATCTCTTCCAAACTGTCGCTGAGATCGGAAGAATCCAATTCGTCGATTCGAATCGCCTTAGGGTCATTGGGTTGGATCGCCACCAGCGCTACTCCTTTATCGCGATAATCCCAATCGAGTTGCTGGATACGGCGTTCGTACATCTGTGCAATAGGGCAGTGATTGCACGTAAAAACCACAACGAGTATTGGGCTCGAGGCGTACTCCGCCAGGCTATGGGTTTTTCCGTCCACACCCGGCAACGAAAAATTGGGAGCAGCGGAACCAATGGCTAAGATCGGATGGGTGGATTGCCCGCAAACGGTGACTGGCGCCAATATCAATACAAGAAGTCTCCACATAGGTTTCCGCCTCAAACGCAATTCGAAAAGCCGTAGCACTCGCTGACTCGTGAGGAGGCCTGGAGCGCTACGTTCCGTTCCAAGTGCCGGCTGCCACGCCAAACGCAAACCAAATAAAACGCCAGGTCCTCACTCCAAGTTCTCCCCGCATGCTTTTTTCTCGAGTGGCAGGGAACAAGATATTATCCGGATGTATTCCTCGCGGTTAGTTCTTGGTGGTGACCGTCTCGGTCTTGGGTGGTGGCATCACATCCTTTGCGGGGATCTTCGCGTCGAATACTATATTAAAGAATCCGACCATCATTTCGTCCCAGCTTTGCTGGCCCCAAATTACTGTTTTGGTGGGGTCTGCATTCTCCGGATTGTTTGCTGAATTATCGAAATGAGCCGTGCATTCAATTTTAGTGCCTTTGGGCAAGACCAGCGGCTCCGCAAAGTTGTACCAAAGCTGCCAATGCCAGTTGTAAACCGGCACTTTCAGGATCGTTTCTGTTTTACCATCGGGATAAACCAGCCGGTACTCAAAATCTTTCCCTCGTCCGTGCATGTGCGGATGAAGCCCTGCCAATTTCAAGTCGCGCATCACCTCAAAAGACGCGTCCGCGCGGTAGTTTGGATCGCCGGGAGGAATCTTAAACGTGCCGTTTACTGCGGAAAGCGTCAGCACGCGCTCCTTCGGCGGCTCTTTAGCAAAAATCAGACCTAGCTTCGTCCGATCAGTCGTCGTTTTTCCATTCGGCGTGTAATGCACTTCAAAGACAATGTCCGTTCCTGCCTTGATCAGCTTGGCCTGCCCCGGCGACAAAATTTCCGCGGGCTGCCCCGGCGCGTATCCCACCAGAAAATCACTGGGGAGTGCGCTCGTGTCGGTTTTCTCGTCAGACTTCGGCGGCGGGGCTTCAAAAAATACACCGGGCTTTTGATCCTTGAAGTAATTTGAGCCCGGCTCGCGCAAGTACGCGATGATGTGGTGCACAACGGAGCGATCCGTCGGCCGCACTTCAATCATCTGCACCCATTTATCTTCCGTAAATCCCGTCGGAACAATTACATATTGATATTCGAGCATTCCCGAATCCGGGACCGAGAATGCCTTTGGCAACTGCAACACCATATCGGGCTTCGGAATGCCCCAGCCTTGTTCGAATTTCACGGGCTGCGGCATGTCCTTGGGATCGCCTTTTTGGGCGCCGGCGTTAACCCATGCTACTAGGATGCGAATCTCTTCGGCAGCCAGCGACCTGTCATTTACAAAGTGCCCGTAGTTCGGATCGGCAAACCACGGCGGCATGATCTTTTGCTGTACGACAAGCTTCATCGCGGCTGCCCACGGCTTGGTGTCTTGAAAGGTGAGCATGGAGAAGGGTCCCGCTTCACCCGGCCGATGACAGGTTTGGCAATGCTTCTGCAAAATTGGCGCAACATCCTTTGTATACGTGGGGGCTGGACCTTGAGGAGATTGCGCAAACAAACTTGCTGAGAAGAAAACCGAGCCTAATAACACCACAGAGAAGCGGTGCATGAATAACATCCTCCGACGAAGCCTGTGCACAAATCCGGGCAATAGTGAGGCCAAAATGTGGGCCTGGGTTTTGCCACCCGCTCGAGGATCTGAAAAATGTGCGTGCAGAGACTATAACAAATGAAATTGGATAGACAATCGCTTTGTCTGATTCGTTCTTGTGGAGAAAAAATGGAGTTCACTCGGCCTGGCGGTTTGCTGCGAGCAGCCTTGGATTGCCGCGAACATCGCAGGTTGATTATCGTGAGGAACCAAATCTCGCGATTCGAAGAATCAATAACTTACGAAGTCTCAACTCCACTTTTGGTTCGATCCCCACCGCTCCTAACAACCTCGGCACACCAATGGCATCGGGATTCTTCAACACTTTACGGAGTGAATTCTGCCTTCCGGGCCACTCTTAGACTATTATGTTTGGCATCGGAGATTCCTGAACATGTGGCGAATTCTTTCTTGCCTGTTGCTACTTAGTGTCGTTGCTCAAGGGCGGGCCCAATCCCCGCCGCCGCAAACGCAAACTCCCGATCGCGTCGTCCAATTGCTGAAAGAACTCACCGAAGCTCCCGGTCCTCCCGGCTTCGAAGAACCAGTGCGTAAGATCATGGTGGACCGCATGAGACCCTTCGCGGACCACCTATCCTACGATGGCTTGGGTTCCGTCATCGCCCAGCAGGGAAATGCTGGACCGCGCATCATGCTCGATGCGCACATGGACGAATTAGGCGGCATGGTTCGCCGCGTCCGGCCGGATGGATTTCTCTCCATGGAGATGCTCGGCTATTGGCTGGATGCAGCGCTTCCTGACCAGCGCTGGGTAATCCTGGGCCGCAAGGGACCCGTGCTTGCCGTCACCGACATTTGGGACGCACACATCGCGCCGCAGGATTCGCAGGGACGCCCAGCGGTCCAGAAACAGCTTTATTTGGACACTGGTGCGCGAAGCGCCGCCGAGGTACAAGCCCTAGGTATCTCGCCTGGAGACCCGGTGGCTCCCGTCTCTGATTTTGCCATGCTCGCTAACAACCGTTACCTCGCGAAGGCTTGGGACGATCGCGTTGGCTGCGCCGTCATGCTCGAAGTAATGCGCCGACTTGCGCATGCGCCTCACCCGAATCAGGTCTTCTACACTGCCACAGTGCAGGAAGAGGGCAGCATCGAAATGCGCGGGGCTGCCACCTCAGCGCACATCATCAATCCCGATCTGGGCTTCAGCCTCGAAGTTGGCATACCCAACGACGTCCCCGGTCCCGGGCCCGAAGCGGCACAAGAAGTTCTTGGTGGTGGCCCGGGTATGATGTTGTATACCTTTAGCGAGTTCCCCAATCGTAAATTAGTCGCTTATGTTCAACAAGTTGCCGCGGACCAGCACATTCCATTGCAATTCGATTTTGTTCCCGGCTTCGGCGACGACGCGGGCGCAATCAAACTGAACAACGGCGGCGTGCCGGTCACTACCATCCTGGTACCTGCGCGTTCCACGCATGCACACAATGGCATCATCGACCGCTCCGACTTCGACCGCACAGTAGATCTGATGGTCGCCCTGATCCAAGGGCTAGACGCCGTCACAGTGAGCCGGATCAAGAGCTTCGCTCCTTAGCAGCCTGTTGAAAAAGTCGCTTCAGGACGAAATCTTTTCTCTTGGAAATCTCGTATAGCTCAGTAAGCAGGGTTCTTTTGTCCCAGATTGACGTCGCTTGAGGTCCACTATTATGGCCATGCAAACCTCGGACGTTAAGGGAGCCACTGCATCGTCCAGCCGGCTCCAGTGTTGGGTGGAGTCACTGATCTTGGGTCTAGGGATTCCATCTGCGATCTGGGCTGTTTCCAAGTTCATTTCAGTTTCCATTCCCGCGGCCGTTCACGGCTCCCCAGAGCAACGCTTCTTCTTCTGGTTTAGCGCGGGCGTAGTCGTCGAATGGCTGTTCGTAATCGGGCTTTGATTTGTACTGCGGCGGCGCGGACTCTCTTTCACAGATCTCGGTGTTTGGCGTTTAGGCACCTGGCCCGCATGGGTCGTCGCGCTCTTGCTTGCAGCTCTTTCTATCGGTAGCAATCTGCGGCTACTGCCCCGAATGCACGTTCCGATCTCATCTGCGTTCTTGCCACATGGATTCCATCTCTTTGCCGCCCTCGCTCTTGGAATCACCGCTGGTTTCTGTGAAGAAGTACTCTTTCGCGCCTATCTCATGACCCAATTCGCTAAGGTGGGTTATGGCAAAGCGATGCAAACTCTTATCCCTGGCCTCGCCTTTGGGCTCACCCACGCGGGGTACTTGAATCAGGGCTTTCTTGTCTGGCTCGGCATAGTGATACCCACTGCGTTTCTCGGCATGATGTGGGGCTTGGCCTATCTGTTGGGACGCCGCAGCCTGATTCCCGTAATCGTCGCCCACTTTTTGAATGACGCGACCGCGTTGCCGTGGATAGCGTTCTTCATGGTAACCGCACGGTAGCCACGGTTCCGAAAATAAACCACGCGGACATTTAACGCATTAAGTGCAAAACCTCGTTTCGATGCAAGTTTAGGTAAGCAGAACTCGTCTGACTCAAGGAAGCGATTTTGGCCGAATCACCTAGCCTCGCCCAAACAGAGACACGGAAAAATCGTTAGATCCTCATCGAAACCTACGAATCACCAGGTTATGGCGGTCGGAGCGGTAGAAACCAAGCACGTATATTATCGCTTGGCCGGTCGTCGAGTAGATGACCTGCCGGATACGCAAGAGAGGTTCCCCGCGGGGTACACCAAGGAGATTCGCGATTCTTGGATCCGCGGCCGTGGCGTCGATCTCTTCATCCGCGTAGCCAAGTTCAACTTTGTAGTCCCTCTCGAGGAGCCCAAACAAAGACTCGCGGCTAAGCTGGGCCGATAGCAAGTTGGAAAATTGGGCGGCGGCGAGGTAGCAGGTCTCCAAGGCAAAGGGCACTTCTGCTGCGTGCCGCAGGCGTTCGATTTTGACAATACGGCTGGTCGGGGGAAGGCCGAGGCGTGCCGTCGCATCTTGTTCGCTGTCGATGATTTTTGCGCACAGCACTTTAGAAACGGCAGTCAGGCTGCGGCTGGCCATTTGCTCGGTATAACTCATCAACTTGTTAAAGTGGATCTTTGGCGGGGCGACGAAAGTTCCGATACCACGGCGGCGTTCTACCACGCCTTCGCGTTCCAGCGAGGCGAGAGCGTGACGAGCAGTCATCAGGCTAACCTGGTGAAGTCTTGCTAGGTCTCTCTCTGAGGCTACGCCATCGCCGGGGCGCAAATGGCCGGACTCAATGCGTTTGAGGATGGTGTTCTGAATTCTCTGGTAGGCAGGCGTGCCGTTGCGATTCTTCTGAGCCATTCAATCACTCCCGACGTTCCAATAGCCTACGACATCAGGAACTATTTAATGTGTATGGGCCATTAAAAATATTCTGCGTTCTTGGCAAGACATCTTGCCAGGCAGTTAGAACGAACGGATATCTGACTCGGTAGAGCCAGTGGCCTAAAATGGCCAAGGCAACTAGCCGCTGCTCAGACCCACTGTTATAGAGCGCATCTTTAATCAGCTATAGATCGCTGATCTTTGAATCTTATAAAACATAAATATTCTGTTGACAATGGGAATTTAGTGCTATATAGCTATGCACCATTCGGCCATATAGCTCACCAGGGGTGCTGTTGCAAGTCTAGAGATTGAATCGAGAGGAGAGGTTGTTGGATGGCCGACAACCTCGAATCGGAGGAACTACTATGAGAAAGTCCTTGGGGTTAGGGCTCTTGTTTATGGCGCTGGTTGCACTGCTATGCAGCGCGAACGCAGCGTGGGGACAGGATGTAACAGCGACAATAACCGGTACGGTTACCGATCCAAGCGGCGCGGCCGTGGCAGGTGCGACCGTGACGGCGAAGGATACTGATCGCGGAACACTGCACACCACACAGACGAACGAGTCGGGCGTATACAATGTCTTACGCATCCCTGTAGGGGTCTACGACGTGAAGGTGGAGGCGAATGGTTTTCAAACGTCCCTCGTTCCTTCTGTTACCCTTGTCTTGAATCAAACCGCCCGTATCGATGTCCAGATGAAGGTGGGACAGGTAACGCAGACGGTCGAAGTAAGCAGTGAGGTACCGATCCTCAAGACGGACACGGCCGAAGTCAGCACCATCATTGACGCCGCGACCAATGAGGCCTTGCCGCTGGCCACGCGCAACTATGTTCAGTTAACTCTGCTCTCGCCCGGCGCTGTCACGCCCAATCCGCAGAGCTTCAACTCTGGCGACAATGTTGGCAGTGGGGGCAGGCCGTTTATCAACGGAAATCGCGAACAATCCAACAACTTCATTTTGGATGGTATGGATAATAACCAGGTTTCGGATAATCTTTTGGGGTACACGCCAGCCCCGGATGCCATCCAGGAATTCAATCTAATCACTCAGAATGCCTCCGCCGAATTCGGCAATTTCCAAGGTGGAATCGTTAGCGCTACCCTCAAGTCCGGAACCAACCAGTTCCACGGCGACGTTTGGGAGTTCTTCCGCAACGACATTCTGAATGCCAACAGCTGGCAAAATAACCTCACCGGCTTACCCAAAAACAAGCTCCGCTGGAACATGTTTGGGGGCACGATCGGCGGTCCGATCAAAAAGAATAAGCTGTTTTTCTTCGGCGACTACCAAGGGCAGCGCTTTGACCATCCGGCCAGCGCCAGTCGGTTTACAGTTTTCACAGTTAAAGAACGTAACGGTGATTTTTCGGAATTGTGTCAAACTGGTTTCACGGGCGCCGGCGGAACTTGTGCTCCAGCACCAGCGGGCTCCGGCCTGTCTGCTGTTCAACTCTATAACCCGTGTAATCCAGGAACAGGAGTGCCCGGAGTGCCTTGCACTGCGGCCGCGAATCGTTCGCCGTTTCCGGGCAACAAAATTCCTGCGAACATGATTGATCCGGTAGCAAAGAACCTATTTGCATCTGCTCTCTATCCAGCGCCTATAAATAACCAGCTTCAGAACAACGCTGTGAACATTTCATCCAATAATTTCAATTCCAACCAATACGACATAAAGATTGACTACAATATTTCTGCTAAAGATCGTTTATTTGGTCGTTACTCGCATGCTGTGCAGAACAACCCTACATTTAACAGTTTCAAGCTCCGTGGCTCAGGCTTCGGAGAAGCACCGATTTACAGCGATGTGGTTAGCTGGGTCCATACTTTCAAACCGAGCTTATTGAACGAGTTCCGGTTTGGAACCAACTATATTCGTCTACATAACGGCACGGCGTTTGACAGCTCCGTCGGCAACCTCGGTGAGACACTCGGTATTGCCAACAGCAATCACAACCAGGTCGTAATTCCCGGGCTGCTCGGCCTGAGTTTCAGCGGTAATAACTTTGTCAGTGGCATCGGTGATGGCGAAGTCCAGCAGAGATTCCCCAGCACGGTGATTCAAGTCTCGGATGGCGTTATCATCACGCACGGCCGACACGTTTTACACACAGGCTTTGAGTTATGGCGCGACCGCATCAACATCTTCTATTCCGGCAACAGCGGAAGGCTCGGATCGATAGGTTTTGCCGGGGTCTTCACCTCCTCGGCGAGTACTGACGCTCTCGCACGCAGCGGAGCTGGCGAGGCGGACTTCTTCCTCGGGTTGCCCCAAAATCTCCAACGTGGTATCGCCGGCGGCGGCTGGGGGCAGCGCTCCACGACCTTTGCCGGTTATGTCCAGGATGATTGGCGTGCTACCGACAGCCTGACATTAAACCTGGGATTGCGCTACGAAGCCCATACTCCGTGGGTAGAGCAGAGTGACAGGCAGACGAACTACGGCCTCTTCAGCGGTGCAATCATGTTAGCTGGCAAGGATGGCAACAGCCGAGCCCTCTATGATGGCCAGTACGGCATCCTGGATTTCCAGCCTCGCATCGGCTTCGCCTGGACGCCTGCGATGTTAGGCAAGAAAACCGTTGTCCGCGGTGCTTTCACCATCTCGTCTTATCTTGAAGGTACAGGAACTAACCTGCGGCTGACGCTGAATCCGCCCTGGACTCCCCCCGAGATCGGGACGGTTTACAACAATGTTAGTCTCCCTGCCACTACCACGGGCCAAGGCGTCGTGGGGACGGTGCCGGGCGATCCGTATGCAAATGCCAGTGTTCGCCTGTGGGAGCCGAAGTTCCAACCTGCGGTCGCGAAACAGTGGAACCTATCGATTCAGCACCAGCTAACCAACAGCACGACACTCCAGGTGGCTTATGTGGGACAGTACGCGCAACACCTGGCCAACCCGATGTGGTTAATCCAATCTATGAATCCGGTGATTGGACCTGATCCGAAGAACCCGGGCAAAACCAAAATTTTTACAACGCCCGGCCCTTACATGCAGGGTAATCCCACGCTGAAGAACAAACTCAGCTCCATCCGCGGGACCTTCTCCAACGCTTGGATGAGCTACCACGCTCTCCAAACCGTCTTGCAAAAGCGCATGAGCAGCGGTTTGCAGGGTCAGGTCGCATACACCTATTCAAAGTGCATGACTGATTCAGCGGGGTACTACGGCACCTGGGGATCTCAAGCTTCACCCGGCATGCCTTATTGGCAGAACGTTTATGACGGGAAGTCCGAGAAGGGGCCGTGCTTCTACGACGTCGCGCACTCTCTCAGCAGCTACGTTCTCTACCAGCTTCCGTTTGGACACGGAAAGAAGTTTGGCAGCAACCTGAACCCGGTAGTAAATGCTGTTGTAGGGAATTGGGAAGTTGACGGAATTCTTAGCATGCACACCGGATTTGCTATGACCGTCAACAATTGGGGGGACCCCTCGGGTACGGGTGCTTGGGTCACGCGAACCAACTGTTCGACATCCATTAACTACCCTAAGACCCCGGTCTCAGGCCTAGGCATCCAGTGGTTTGATCCCAGCAATTTCACAGCAGCGCCTGCCGCTACGTTCGGCCAATGCAGCAACGGCAAGTTGCGTGGCCCAGGCCTCAAAAACTTCGATATGGGCATCAAGAAGGAGTTCCCCTTTAGCGAAAGCCGAAGGCTTGAGTTCAGATCGGAGTTCCTGAACCTGACGAATACCAAGATTCTAAACTCGCCACAAGTCTTCTTTGGCAGTGGAGATTTTGGTCGGATTTCCTCATCGCAGGGCGAGCGCAACATTCAATTCGCTCTAAAGTTCGTTTTCTAATCGGCCGCTCTACTCTGGGTGGCAGGACCTTTTGTTCCTGCCACCCTTTCTTGCCTATATTCACAGTCCTTAGTGCACCAATCCAAGATTCCCGATCTGTTCGGGATGAGTCTCCTCTTCTCTTTTCGATGTATTCTTAGCCATGGGCAGAATAATCATCACCACCACCTTTATCGCTCTTACTTCTTTCCTCGCGGCTAGCACCAGCGCCCAGACTGCCAAGAAGGCCGCCACGACCGCTGACTCTCCCTCGATGGCCGAGCGCGGAGCGAAGCTCGCCGAAACCGGCCATTGTGCGGCGGCGCTGCCATTGTTGAAGAAATCTTTCCCGCAAACTTCGGGCAAGGATCTCAAGCTCAAAATCGGTTTCGACGCTGTGCGGTGCGCCATGACTCTGAATCAAAGCGACCTAGCAGTCGATTTTCTACGCGTGTTGAACCGCGAATTCCCGCGCGCACCGGAAGTCCTCTACTTATCCGTGCACATCTATTCGGATCTCTCGACCCGCGCCTCTCAAGATCTGCTCGCTGATGCGCCTGATTCTTATCAGGCGCATCAACTCAATGCCGAGTCGTTGGAAGTTCAGGGAAAATGGGATGAGGCTGCAGCAGAGTACCGCCGAATACTGGAGCGCAACCCCCACGTCGTCGGCATCCACTTTCGCCTGGGACGCATTTTGGTTTCAAAGCCCGATCCGGACAGTTCAGTAACAGAGCAGGCCCGGCGGGAGTTCCAGCAGGAGCTGGAAATCGACCCCACCAATGCTGGGGCGGAGTATGTGCTGGGAGAACTTGCAAGGCAGGCGCAACAGATGCCCGAGGCCATCGAACATTTCACGCGAGCCACGAGGCTGGATGCAGGGTTTGTGGATGCGTTCCTCGCGCTGGGTGTGTCGCTGATATCCACTAAGCAATATTCCGATGCCATCCCGCCGCTGGAGACTACGATAAAACTCCAGCCTGCAAACCCATCCGGCCATTACAACCTGGCAATCGCTTACCGCCGCGTGGGACGGAATGAGGATGCAGCAAGGGAAACGGCCCTCCACCGGCAAACTTTGGAGAAGCTGCGAGCAGAAGGCCAGCCCGGGAGCCAGGAAACGCAGGATTCCCCGCCTCCACAGTGACAAACTGTCGGGCAGGTAGTTGAACCTAGAACGACGCATTGCGCATGGAAAAATGCTTCGAGCATGGGCCACTGGACCACCGCTTCCGGAAGAAGCTTACTCACGGCTGGTATTTTTGTTGGGCAGAGTTGCCAGGGCTTTGAGCGCATCTGCATCACCTGGCTTGATCCTTAGCACCATCTCGAGTTCTTGTTTCCCGCCTTCAACGTCGCCTTTGAGGATATAGATCAATCCCAAATTGCGATGCAGATCCGCACTCGAGGCGCACTGTCCACACAACTCGATTGCTTCCTTGAAGTGTGCGACGGCTTGAGGCCAATCCCTCACGTTCGCCGCTTCCAAGCCATAACTGCCCAGATTCTGGACTCGGTCATTCAGTTCTCGCCGCTGCTTGAGCTCTTGGAAACGTTCCATGTACACCTTGGCCTCCGGATGGCCCATTCTGCTGAGTGCCTGTGCGAGGCTATAGAGTGCGTCTGCATTGTCCGGGTTCGCTCCAACCGCAATCTGCAAGTGGTGAATCGCTTCATCCATTTTTCCTAGCAGGACCAAATTCTGCCCCAGCAACTGCTGGGCTTGCGAATTGCTGGGTTCCAGTGTGACCAGATGATCGAGGACTTTGGCTGAGCTCTGAATATTGCCGAGTTGTTTCTCCAACTGAGCCAGCAAGTAGAGAGCATCAGGATGGTCCGGTTGCAACCGACAAGCAGTAGCGAGTTCTGCCCTCGCTTCGTCGAGGCGGTTCAGGTCGTTCAAGGCTCGCCCTTTGTTGTAATGCGCCGCGGCGGATTCCGTGTCCAGGCGGATCGCTTCGGAGAATTGTTCCAAAGCTCCGGGCAAATCAAATCCGTCGCCGGCGAGGCCGATTCCCAGATTCAAATGGGCGGAAGCGGAATTGGGTTGAAGTTGGGCCACTTTTCGCAAGATCTCAATGGCTTCCTCACCGCGGCCCAGCTTTAGCACGACCATTGCCAAGCCGCTATAGGCACTTACGCTATTGGGAGAAATACGAAGGGCGTTGCGGAATTCTTTTCCCGCCTCGGCGTACTGGCCCTCTCCGGCGAGCACCAGGCCCAAATTCACCTGGGCCTGCGTATACTTGGTACGCTCCGCAAGCACCTGGCGAAACAATTCCACAGCCTCCGAGCTTCTTCCTGTGCGGCTGTATAACACCCCAAGGTTATTTTTGGCCTCGACAAACTGCGGATCGGCTGAGATCGCGGCTCTGAATTCACTCTCTGCTTTTGCCCCCTCCCCGTTCAGCATGAGCCAGATTCCAAAGTGATTGCGCGCTCTGGATAGGCTGGGGTCCAGCCGGGTTGCACTTTCCAGTTCTTGGTGCGCGGTCTGTGCTTCACCAAGTTTTGCCAGAGCGAGAGACAGATCGAAATGCAGTTCGGCATTGTTGGGGTCGGTCTTGAGCGCTTCTCGAAATGTCGCAGCAGCAGTCTGGACTCGGTTTTGTTGCGCACCCCAATTCAGTGAGCTGCTAGAAGTGCTATTGGAGATGCTGAAATCTTTGGGATTTCCGCCCAGCATGACCTGAAGTTCCGCCGTGGCGGTCTCCTGCTGTATCATTTTTGCGAGTTCCAGGGCGGAAGCGGTGTCTGGCGCAGGGCCGTGCGTTTGGGCGAAGCATAACATACCAGAAAAAACGATTCGCGTCGCCAACACGCTACTTAAGAGCCGCGCGGTGAGAGATCTTGATCTCATTCCTACTGTTGACCGGAATCCGCCCTCTGCGGATGCCGTAAGGGAAAACGTAAGCGGCAACCGTGTCTCATTATCAAAACTTGAGGTTGAATATGCAACCGTGATGTGGGCGGCTCGAATTTGCAGTATTCTCGGAAACACATCTATGAGAAGAACGCGCATGCGCTTTTCGATTACAACCCTCTCGCTGCTCGTTTTGCTGCTGGCGGTTTCGACTTTTGCCCAACAGCCGGACGAAGGTGGCACTTCCCAAGGTTCCGTCCCCACTGCTCCTAAAATCAATTTCGTCGACATTGCCGCGCGTGCAGGGCTAGCTGCCAAGACCGTGGCTGGCGGCGAGAAGATCAAAAAGTACATCATCGAGACCACCGGTAGCGGCGCCGCTTTCTTCGATTACGACAACGACGGCTGGCCCGACATCTTCCTGGTGAACGGGAGCACATTGGAAGGCTTTCCGAAAGGACAGGAGGCTACCAGTCATCTCTACCACAACAACGGTGACGGTACGTTTACGGACGTGACCAAAAAGGCCGGAGTCGCTCTGACGGGGTGGGGCCAAGGGCTCTGCGCTGGCGATTACGACAACGACGGCTGGGTGGATCTCCTTGTCACTTTCTGGGGTCACAACATCTTGCTGCACAACAACGGTGACGGTACGTTTACAGACGTCACTAAAAAGACCGGACTTTGGCGCGAGGATATGCGCTGGAGCACGGGATGTGCTTTTGTGGACTACGACCACGACGGCCGCCTGGACCTGTTTGTTGCAAAGTACGTGAATTTTGATGTGGCCCACACTCCAGCACCCGGGAGCAGCACCCTCTGCCAGTGGAAAGGGATCCCGGTGATGTGCGGCCCTCGAGGCCTGAAAGGCACACGGAACGAGCTTTATCACAACAATGGAGATGGAACGTTCAGTGACGTCAGCGACAAGTCTGGAGTGGCTAAGACCGGGTCTTACTATTGCTTTACTGCTGTCACCGGGGATTTCGACAACGACGGGTGGCCGGACATTTTTGTGGCTTGCGACTCGACGCCCAGTTTGCTCTACCATAACAACCACGACAGTACGTTCACGGAAATTGGTGTGAGCGCCGGAGTGGCCTATGACGCCGACGGCCACACACAAGCCGGCATGGGCGCTCATGCCGCGGACTACGACGGCGACGGCTGGCTCGATATCATCAGGACAAATTTCTCTGATGAGAGGTCCACTCTCTATCACAACAACAGAGACGGTACCTTCACCGACGTCACTTACCTCGCCGGGCTGGGCATCAACACACAGTTCCTCGGGTGGGGCACACTCTTTGTCGACGTTGACAACGACGGGTGGCCGGACTTGTTCATGGCCAACGGCCATGTCTATCCCGAGGTAGACAACAAGGGCTTGAGCAGCACATTCCGGGAACACAAACTGCTTTACTGGAACCAACACAATGGAAAATTCAAGGACGTCTCTGACGATGCCGGCCCGGGCATCACGAAGCCTTTTAATAGCCACGGCGTGGCCGCCGCCGATTTTGACAACGATGGCGCCGTGGAAATTCTAGTGAACAACAGCCATGATCCGCCGAGCCTACTGAAGAACTTAGGCGAGCACGGAAAGTGGGTCATGCTAAAACTTATTGGGACTAAATCCAATCGCGACGCGATTGGCGCTCGAGTGACGGTGCGTGCCGATGGTCACCAGCAGCTTCTGGAAGTACGCAGCGGCGGAGGCTACATTTCCCAGAGCGATTTCCGTCTGCATTTTGGGCTGGGCAAAGCCACGCGAGCAGAAATGATCGAAGTCAAATGGCCCAGCGGGCAGCAGCAAGTCTTCCGTGATGTCGAAGCCAATAAGTTCTACCTAATCGAAGAAGGCAAGGACCACTTAGGAGAACAGCAGTTTTCTCACAAGCCGCGCGTAGCTCGTGCGAATGATCAGGTTCCCGTAAACGATGTACGACATTAGCGCCTTGCGGTTTCGTAAAACACACCTTTGCCGCTCCGTAAATCGCGGCCATAAGAAAGAAGTCAAACGGCCCAAGATTCGAACCTTGCCTTGAACGCCGGAATCCCACGGCCAGCAATGTAGTTCCTGCCTGGCGGAACAGCGTGAACGATGAACGGTTGGACGGAATTTATATAGTCAGGACCCGCCCGCGTTCAGGTACTTGCGGTATTATCGTTCCGTCTGGACCAGACGTTGATGAGTTCAGTTACGTCAGTGAATCTTTTCTTAAAGGATGGTCCATGGAAGAAAATCTTCTGGCCCGATTGGTCCAGGCGCTTGCCTCAGGAACAGTCCGGGTGATCGATCTGAGTCAGCCTTTAGATGCCATGACAGCCACCATCCAACTTCCGCCTGAGTTTGGGAAGTCGTGGCCCTTCCGCTTGGAAGAAATTTCCAAATACGATAGTCGGGGGCCGGCCTGGTATTGGAACAATTTTTCGTGCGGCGAACACACCGGAACCCATTTTGACGCGCCTATTCATTGGGTAACCGGCAAAGATCATGCGAAGAACGCAACCGACTCGATCGCCGTCGAGAAATTCCTGGCGCCCGCATGCGTAATCGACGTCTCGCGTGAAGTTGCTGATAACCCCGATTTCCTGCTAACGCGGCAACATGTTGAGGCTTGGGAGAAGAAGCATGGGCGTGTGGAGGCTGGCTCGTGGGTGCTGATGCGCACCGACTGGTCGCAACGCAAAGACCCCGTCACTTTCCTTAATATCAAGGAAGACGGTTCGCACGTACCTGGGCCACATCCCGATCTGGTCCCTTTCCTCGCGCGGGAGCGGAATGTGCTCGGCTGGGGCTCCGAGGGAGTGGGGACCGATGCCGGACAAGCTTTCCGGTTTGAACCGGCGTTTCCATGCCACAGCATCATGCACGGCAGCAATAAATTTGGATTGGCCAGCTTGACCAATCTTAATCACCTGCCTCCAAAAGGAGCGATCTTGATAACGCCGCCGCTAAAAATAGTGAACGGTTCGGGAAGCCCCTGCCGAGTGCTAGCGCTGGTTGCGGGCTAAGAAAGCGCGCTGGGGAATAAGCGAGCGAAGGTGTGAGGTAGTTGGGTCTGACCGCGGAACTGATCGCCATAGCGAGAACAATTGACACCTGAATTATTTAGCCCTAAACTTCGCTGGTTGACTCTTATTTCCTGACTCATTGTACTCGGCTACCCGTTTAATCGCACTGGGCAGCCAAAGCGGCGGCAATGGCAGAACGCTTCTTCAAGAAGGAAGTCCAGAAACTTTATTTAGGCGAGGGCGAAGAATTCCGCGGCGAGGGGATCTTAGCCGTCACTAAGGCGCTGTTGCAGTCCGGCGTGTCTTACGTTGCTGGCTACCAGGGCGCGCCCATCTCCCACCTGATGGACGTGCTTACGGATGCGAACAGTATCCTGGAAGAGCTTGGTGTTCACTTTGAGCACAGTGCCTCGGAGGCTACCGCCGCGGCTACCCTCGCTGCTTCTGTCAACTATCCTTTGCGCGGCGCGGTGACGTTCAAATCTACGGTGGGAACCAACGTAGCGTCCGACGCTTTGGCCAACCTGGCTTCAGGCGGCGTCACCGGTGGCGCGCTGATCATCGTTGGCGAGGACTACGGCGAGGGCTCCAGCATTATGCAGGAGCGTTCGCATGCTTTCGCGATGAAGTCGCAGATGTGGCTGCTCGATCCGCGTCCGAACCTTCCATCAATTGTGAATGCAGTCGAACAGGGGTTCGCCCTGTCTGAAGCCAGCAACACTCCAGTCATGCTGGAGTTGCGCGTTCGGGCGTGCCATGTGCACGGGCGTTTTATCGCTAAAAACAATGTCCGCCCGTCGTTCACACTCAAAGACGCCATGGAAAAGCCGGTGCGCGATGTCAGCCGCATCGTACTGCCGCCGGGCAGTTTTCTGCATGAGCAGGAAAAAATCAACAAGCGCTGGCCTGCGGCAAAGCAATTTATTCAAGAGCACGGCCTGAATGAGCGATTTGCCGAGAACGCTCAGGATTTCGGCATCATTCTGCAAGGCGGAATGTACAACACAACGATCCGCACGCTCGAACTTCTGGGGCTTTCCAACGCTTTCGGTGATAGCAAAATTCCGCTGTACGTTTTGAATGTCACGTATCCGCTGATCGATGAAGAAGTAAAACGCTTCTGTTCCGGGAAACGCGCGGTGTTGATGATTGAGGAGGGGCAGCCCGATTTCATTGAGCAAAACCTGCACGCCATTCTGCGTAAGGCCGACCTGCTAGCGACAATACACGGTAAGGACATGCTGCCGATGGCGGGCGAATATACTCCGGCGGCGGTGATGCGCGGCGTACTGAAATTCGTGGAGCGTTACGCGCCGCAGCTGATTGACCACGACCATTTACCTGCGGTAGTCCGGCCAGTAACCGTGGCATCCAGCGCATGGCAAATGGTGGACGGCCAGGTGCATGCGCGTCCTCCCTCCTTTTGTACCGGATGTCCGGAACGCCCGATCTTTACGGCGATGAAGCTGGTAGAGCGTGAGCTAGGCTCGCACCATGTAAGTTGCGACATCGGGTGTCACCTATTTTCCATTTTGCCGCCGTTCAATATTGGCGCCACAACCATGGGTTATGGGCTCGGATGGGCGGGCGCCGCTGCTTTCAACACTAAAGAAACAAACAAACGCACGATCAGCATCATGGGGGACGGCGGATTTTGGCATAACGGCCTAACCAGCGGCGTCGGAAACGCGGTGTTCAACCGCAGCGACAGCGTATTGGTGGTGGTGGATAACAGCTACACTGCTGCGACTGGGGGGCAGGACATTCTGTCTTCTGCGGCCAGCAATCCGATCCGCACCACGAAGCTATCGATCGCCGATGCCGTGCGCGGCGTAGGTGTGAAATGGGTTAGAACGATCACGCGAACGTATGACGTAGCGGCCATGCGCGACGTTATTAGAGAAGCGCTGACCACCAAGGAAAGAGGTCCGAAAGTCATCGTCGCACAAAGTGAATGTACTTTGAACAAACAGCGCCGCGTGAAGCCGCTGCTGGAAAAATTGGCGAAAGAAGGGAAGCGTGTGGTGCGCGAAAGGTTTGGCATCGACGCCGAAACGTGTACGGGCGACCATTCCTGCATTCGACTCTCCGGCTGCCCTTCGCTCTCCATCAAGCCCAATCCAGATCCCCTGCGTATGGACCCGGTCGCAACGGTGCTGGAGAGCTGTTCGGGATGCGGTCTGTGCGGCGAGGTAGCCCATGCGGCGCGGCTCTGCCCGTCTTTTTTCCGCGCCGACGTAATCACGAATCCGAGCGCTTGGGATGGCTTTAAGGCACGGGTGACGAAGAGCGTGATTGGATTCTTGCAGCGACGCATCGATCGTCGCGTTGCGGGGATCGCTGCCTGACGGGGCGCAGAGACGCTGAAAATGGATACGAGCCCGGCCAACCAAGCGAACACTGGTAGCTTGCATCTTTATCCTGCGGCGCCCAAAGCCATCACGGTAGCCATCCTTGCAATGGGAGGCGAGGGCGGCGGAGTTCTGGCGGATTGGATCGTCGATGTCGCCGAGCGTTGCGGCTTTTGTGCCCAGACGACGTCGGTACCGGGCGTGGCCCAGCGCACGGGTTCCACCATCTATTATCTGGAGATTTTCCCCGGGGCGCCGGCTCGCGCAGCGGGCAAAGAACCGGTGCTGGCACTCGTGCCAGTTCCCGGGGAAGTCGACGTGGTCATTGCATCCGAGTTAATGGAAGCGGGACGTGCGATCCAGCGTGGGCTGGTCACGCCCGAGCGAACTACGCTGATCGCCTCCACCCACCGTGTTTATTCGATGACGGAAAAAACGGCGATCGACGACGCACGGGTCGATGCCGATAAACTCATCGAGGGCTGCGACAAGGCAGCAAGATCATATGTGCACGGTGATTTTGCGCGTCTCGCCGAGGAAACCCACAGCGTTATCAGTGCTGTATTGTTCGGCGCACTGGCTGGCACTGGCGCGTTGCCATTTCCTCGCGAGGAGTTTGAGGAGGCGGTACGAAGAAGTGGTGTCGGCGTCGATTCCAGCTTGGCCGCATTTGCCGCGGGCCTGACGGCAGCGACGCAAACGTGGTTGTCACGAACCGTGCAAGGCGAAGTCGGCGAACTTAAGCTAAGGAACAAAGTAGGCTCCCGATTGCAGAAACTTGCTGCGCGCATCGAGCATAGCTTTCCGCCCGTCAGCCACGCCATTTTGCTCGCTGGAGTCCAGCGCCTCGCCGACTATCAGGATGAACGCTATGCGGCGGACTACCTGGATCGGCTGGAGAACGTTCGAGATCTGGATACGCAATACGGCCACGGCAGCTATACGCTGCTGCGCGAGACAGGGCGTTACTTGGCGCTTTGGATGACATTTGAGGACGCCGCCCGGGTGGCCGACTTGAAAATCCGGCGGACGCGCTTCGAGCGAGTGCATCTGGAAACACGCACCGGTGAAGCGCAATTGTTGCAAATCAACGAGTTTCTGCATCCACGCGTCCAGGAAATTGCAGACATGATGCCCGTGGCACTGGGCGTATGGTTGCTGAAGACGAACTGGGCGAGAGGATTGGCCGAGCGATTGACACGGCATGGCCAGATTGTGCAAACCACTTCGCTCCGAGGTTATCTGCAACTCTATGCTATCGCGGGCCTGCGCCGATGGCGGCGGAAGTCTCTGCGCTTTCAGGAAGAACAGAAAAGAATCGGGCAATGGCTGGCGCAGATTCCTGTGCTGGTCCAGGAAGATTATGGACTGGCGCTGGAGGTGGCGGAATTTCCTCGGGTGGTGAAAGGTTATGGGGACACGCACGTTCGCGGTCGACAGAATTTCGACGCCATGATGGAAGCTCTTCCAAGGTTACGTCGAAGAGCTGGCGCAGCCGCTTACGTTAAAAAGCTGCGGACAGCGGCACTCGCTGATGAAAGTGGCCAGAAACTAGCTGAGGCGCTGCAAGAGGTATCCGCGTGAAATTAACCATACCCGAATTCATCTGTAATCCGAACCAGAAAATCGCACAGGACGCGCGTTCGCACATCGCCAACCATCCACGGTGTGGATGCAGCGAAAGAGGTGAAAGCAAATGAAAATCGTTTGCCTGGGAGGCGGTCCCGGCGGCCTCTATTTCTCGATATTAGCGAAGAAAGCCAATCCGTCATGGGAGATTACGGTTGTTGAACGCAATCAGGCCGACAGCACGTTCGGTTGGGGTGTGGTGTTTTCCGACAAAACCATGAGCGGCTTCAAGGACGCTGATGCGGAGACGCACGCGGCCATCACGCAAGCGTTCAGGCACTGGGATGATATCGACGTCTTCTTCAAGGGACAGAAATTTACATCTGGCGGCCACGGCTTTTGCGGCATCTCACGGATGAAGTTACTGCAAGTGCTGCAGCAGCGCGCGGCCGGGCTGGGTGTAGAGCTGGTGTTTGAAACCGAAGTGACCGATCCGGATAGATATTCCGCCAACTACGATTTAGTGATCGCATCGGATGGCGCCTCTTCGATCACGCGGAACAAGTATGAACACGTTTTCAGACCCAATATCCAGGTGCGCCATAATCGCTTTATCTGGCTCGGCAGCAAGAAGAAGTTGGATGCCTTCACGTTTGACTTCAAGGAAACCAAATGGGGCTGGTTCAACTTGCATGCCTACCGCTTCGATGAAGAGTGGTCGACCTTCATCATTGAAACCCCGGAAAACAATTGGCTAAAAGCGGGGATCGACAGGATGGAGACGCAAGAATCCATCGCCCTTTGCGAAAAATTATTTGCGGAGCGCCTGGATGGCTATCCTCTGCTGTCTAATGCAAAACATCTTCGCGGCTCCGCGGTGTGGCTTAAGTTCAACCGCGTGTTGTGTGAGAAGTGGCATTACCGGAACATCGTATTGATCGGCGACGCCGCGCACACGGCACACTTCGGGATCGGCTCCGGCACAAAGCTAGCCATGGAGGACGCCATGGCGCTCGCCCGCGTGCTGTCCGATCACACCGGCGAAGTCTGCGGCGCGCTGCAACGCTACCAGGAGGAACGTGAGATCGAAGCGCTCAAATTGCAAAGCGCAGCCCGCAACCGTATGGAGTGGTTTGAGCAGGTGGAGCGCTACGTGCATCTACAGCCGGAGCAATTCACTTACAGCTTGCTAACCGGAAGCCAGCGCATCGGGCATGAAAACCTCAAAGTGCGGGACGCGCATTACGTGGAAGGCGTCGAGAAATGGTTCGCGGCGCGCAGCGGCATCGATCATCCGATTCCGCCGATGTTCACGCCTTTTACGGTGCGTGGATTGACCCTCAAGAATCGCGTAATCGTGTCGCCCATGGCGACCTACATGGCCCACGATGGCGTACCAAATGATTTTCACCTCGTTCATTTGGCGAGCCGGGCGATGGGAGGTGCGGCCATGGTTGGTACCGAAATGACCTGTGTATCGCCGGATGCGCGCATCACACCAGCCTGTACGGGTTTGTGGAACGACGAACAACGGAATGCTTTTAGACGCATTGTCGATTTCGTGCATACGCACACTGACGCTAAGATCGCGCTGCAACTTGGCCATTCTGGGCGCAAAGGTTCTACTCGCCGCGGATGGGAAGGGATCGACCTACCGCTGGAATCTGGCAATTGGCCCATTCTGTCGGCCTCGCCGATTCCGTATATCGAAGGTGTTTCGCAGGTACCTCGCGAAGCTACCCGCGCCGACATGGATCGCATCACCGAAGATTTTGTAGCGGCCACCAGGCGCGGCGTGGCGGCAGGCTTCGACTGGCTGGAATTTCACTGCGCCCACGGTTACCTACTGTCCAGCTTCATTTCTCCTCTAACCAACCAGCGCGCCGACGAATATGGGGGTTCCTTAAAGAACCGCTGTCGCTACCCGTTGGAAGTATTCCGAGCGATGCGCGAAATCTGGCCACCGGAGAAGCCCATGAGCGTGCGGATCTCCGCGCACGACTGGGTGCCGGGCGGCCTTACCCCCGAAGATGCAGCTGAAGTGGCACGTTTGTTTTGCGCTGCCGGCGCAGATGTAATCGATTGTTCCGCGGGCCAGGTAAGCAGGGCCGAGAAGCCAGTGTATGGACGTATGTTTCAGGTACCTTTCTCCGATCGCATCCGCAACGAGGTAGGAGTTCCTACCATCGCCGTTGGAAATATCTACGAAGGCGATCACGTCAACACGATCATCGCCGCAGGCCGGGCTGATTTGTGCGCCATTGCGCGTCCCCACCTCGCTGACCCGTCATGGACACTGCACGAGGCGGCCAAGCAAGGATACGGGGAAGTCTGGTGGCCAGAGCAGTACACGGCCGGCAAAGAGCAGCTGGAGCGAAACTTGGCGCGTGCCCAATTGCTGGTGCAGGTGTGACGCAGGTCTTCGTAGAGCAGACCACGACGCAGCTCCTGGGCGGCAAGCATGCGCTGGTCACCGGAGGAGCGCACGGGATTGGTGCCGCAGTGACACAAATCCTGCTGGCGCATGGCGCACGCGTTACGATGTTGGGGCGCAACGAAGATCTTCTCGAAGAAGCTGTCCGTAAGTTCAGTCCGCTCGGCGAGATCGGCACTGCCGCGGCGGACATCACGGAACCAAAGGCAATAGCTCAGGCTTTTGCCACTGCGCGCCAGTGCTTCGGTGGGATCGAGATTCTTGTAAACAACGCTGGAGAAGCCAGCTCCGCACCTTTTTTAAAGACGGACCTCGAACTCTGGCGCCGCATGATGGCCGTTAATCTAGATGGGACGTTTCACTGCATCCAGGCATCTTTACCCGGAATGCTCAGCGCGGGCTGGGGCCGGATCATCAACATGGCAAGTATCGCCGGACTAGTGGGCGGCAGTTACATCTCCGCGTACTGTGCGGCGAAGCACGGAGTGATTGGCTTGACGCGCGCTCTGGCAGTGGAGGTGGCAGCCAAAGGCATCACCGTCAATGCCGTATGTCCGGGCTACACAGAAGGCGACATGTTCGAGAAAGCGGTTACGAATATAGTTGCCAAAACGGGGCGCACGCCCGAAGCAGCGCGCGCCGAGTTGCTTGCGCGGAATCCGCAAAAGCGGCTGGTACAGCCCATGGAGGCGGCGAATGCCGTCGCATGGCTGTGCCTTCCAGGAAGCGACGCCGTGACGGGACAAGCAATCACGGTGGCCGGCGGCGAAGTGATGTGAGGAGAGAATGGGAATATCTTCCACGATGCGAACCAACGGTTCGGATGCAGACGGTATAAACGAATTAGTAGTCGACCTCGAAACGCGTGCGACCAAGGATGACCATCAGGCGCTGCGCTTGTGGCTTCGCCTGCTGTCCTGCAACGTGCGCATCGAGAACCATATTCGCGGGCGGCTACGGCAGGATTTTGAAACTACCTTGCCGCGCTTTGATCTGATGGCGCAGCTGGAGCGCTACCCAGACGGCTTGCACATGAATGAGATCTCTAAGCGCCTGATGGTTTCCGGAGGGAATGTTACGGGCATCACCGATCAACTCGAGCGAGAAGGGTGGGTGGTTCGAACGCTGGATCCCAGTGATCGTCGTGCTGTAACCGTGAAGCTCACTGAGACCGGACTCAAGCGCTTCCGTGAAATGGCCGTCCAGCATGAGCAATGGGTCATCGAGCTTTTGGAAGGACTCACCCGTGACGAAAAGCAGTCGATTCTCGGTCTTCTCCGCAAGCTCAAGACACATTTGAGTAGTCTATCCGTGGCAAGTCCAGCGCCGCGCCGATCAGGTCCATGGCAGAGGAGAAGGTAATGCGCCATCTCTCAGGAGAGCAACATCAACTTTCCGGCAACGTCCATCTTCTCGGGGAATATCGAGCGCGGCATTTCAAATATGATGTCGAGGATAGAGTTGCCACGATCACGTTCAACCGCCCGGAACGCAAGAATCCTTTAACCTTTGATTCTTACGCTGAGTTACGCGACCTATTTCGAGCCATGGCCTACGCCACGGATATCAAAGCTGTGGTCCTGAACGGCGCCGGGGAAAATTTCTGTTCTGGCGGCGACGTTCATGAAATCATCGGCCCGCTGACGAAGCTAGATATGACGGGATTGCTGACCTTCACGCGCATGACCGGCGATCTGGTAAAAGCGATGCTCGCGTGTCCGCAGCCGATCGCCGCGGCGGTCGATGGAGTATGCGCTGGCGCGGGAGCTATTTTGGCGGTGGCTTCGGATATTCGCCTCGGTACGCAACGCAGTAAGATCGCTTTCCTGTTCACCCGCGTGGGGCTGGCGGGTTGCGACATGGGCGCTTGCGCGCTGCTGCCGCGCGTTATCGGCCAAGGCCGTGCCGCGGAATTGCTTTTCACCGGGCGCACCATGAACGGAGAGGAAGCGGAGCGCTGGGGATTTTTCAACCGCTTGTGCTCACCAGATACGCTCCTGGCGGAAACACGAACATTGATGGCAGAATTGGGCGCCGGACCCACCTTCGCCCACGCCATGACCAAAAAAATGCTGAAACAAGAGTGGAACATGGGACTGGATGAGGCCATTGAAGCCGAAGCCCAGGCCCAGGCTATGTGCATGGCGACCAACGATTTTCACCGCGCGTATCAAGCTTTCGTTGAAAAGCAGAAACCATTGTTCAAGGGGAATTGAGTATGGCTCCCCGCGATCACCTGGAGTGGCCGTTTCTCGAGGAGCGCCACCGAGTTCTTGCAGCAAACCTAGAAGTCTGGGCGCACGACCATTTAAACTCCGGGTCGCACGAGCAGAATGTGGATGAGGCGTGTAAGAAACTGGTGCACCAACTGGGGAGAGATGGATGGCTGAAGCATGCGATCGGCGGCACCGCTTATGGCGCCTCGGCCGATACTATCGACACGCGAGCAGTGTGCGTTATTCGTGAAACGCTCGCTCGTTATTCGGGTCTTGCTGATTTTTCCTTCGCCATGGCGGGGCTGGGCTCTGGTGCCATCACCTTGTTCGGCACTCCGGAACAGAAACAAGACTATCTGCGCCGCGTAGCTGAGGGTTCCGCCATAGCGGCATTCGCATTGTCTGAACCAGAGGCGGGTTCCGACGTAGCGGCCTTGCGATGCGAAGCGCGGCAGGACGCCGATAGTTACGTACTGAATGGTGAGAAAACCTGGATTTCCAATGGCGGCATTGCCGACTTCTACGTTTTATTCGCGCGCACTGGTGAAGCTCCAGCAGCCCGAGGCATTACCGCATTTGTCATAAAGCCTGGGACGCCCGGATTCCGCATTGCCGAGCGCATCGAAACAATGGCTCCGCATCCGCTTGCTCGTCTGACACTCAAGGACTGCCGCATTTCGATTTCTCAGCGGCTCGGCGAGGCAGGCCAGGGTTTCAAGGTGGCCATGGCCACCCTCGATGTTTTCCGCACGTCAGTGGCCGCTGCGGCTCTCGGCTTCGCGCGCCGTGCCCTGGAAGAGGCGTTGCGCCGGGCGACGTCGCGTAAGATGTTCGGGCAGACGCTGGCTGACTTGCAGTTGACGCAGGCGAAATTGGCAGGCATGGCTACCGGCATCGATGCTGCCGCACTGCTTACGTACCGGGCTGCCTGGCTGCGCGACATGGGCCGGGGCGTCACGGTAGAGGCCGCGATGGCCAAAATGACCGCCACCGAAACCGCGCAGCAAGTGATCGACGCGGCCGTGCAGATTTTCGGTGGGCTGGGGGTCGTCAGCGAAGAACCGGTGGAGCGTCTGTACCGCGAAATCCGCCCGCTGCGCATTTATGAAGGAGCCACTGAGGTGCAGCAATTGATTATCGCGCGCGGCATCATCAAGGCATTCCGGGAGAGTCAGGAACCCCATGAGTGAGGCGTCTTACTCTCAATCTTCTCAATCTGGCGAAGCTTCGGCAGCGGGGCACGTGTTTCGCGCCGAGGTTTTGGTGCGTTTCGCGCACTGCGATGCCGCGGGCATCGTATTCTATCCGCGCTACCTAGAAATATTCAACGACCTAGTAGAAGACTGGTTCCGCGAAAAGTTGAAATTTCCTTTTTCAGAGATCGTCACACGACGTGGCTGGGGTTTGCCCACCGTGCATCTGGAGGTTGACTTCGTCGCGCCCAGCGTTTTCGGCGAAGTGCTGTCCGCGACGCTCTCGGTTCTCAACCTGGGCACGACCTCCATCACTCTCGATATCGTGCTTCGCGGGCCGGTCGGGGCTGACCGCGTGCGCGGAAGAGTTGTACTGGTTCTAATCGACCGGCGAACGAACCGTGCCATTGCAATACCGGATGATCTGAGAGCCGGCATCTTGACGTTTCAAGCAGCCGGGTGATCCCAGAACCATTCAAATTCATCGTTGTGTAACGGAAAGAGAAAACATGAAATTTCTGCAGCCAGCACATTGGGTGCGTCCGAAGGGTTACGCCAACGGCGTGGTCGCCACAGGACGCACCATCTTCGTCAGCGGCATGATCGGCTGGGATGCGCAAGGAAAACTGGTCTCGACGGATTTCGTCGGACAGGTGCGCCAGATTTTTAAGAATATCGTCGAGGTGCTGGCGGAAGCGAATGCCAAGCCAGAGCATATCGTGCGCATGAACTGGTACGTGATTGATAAGAAGGAATACCTGGCGGCCTTCAAGGGCATCGGCATTGTGTACCGTGAAATTTTCGGGCGCCATTATCCTGCGATGACTGCGGTACAAGTGGCGACCTTGATGGAAGATAGCGCGCGTGTGGAAATCGAAGTCACCGCGGTCGTGCCAAAGTGAAATCCAGAAAGGCGATGTACAACAGCAACAAGCTTAAGCTCGGGATTTTTTCAGCAAACTGCTCGGGCGGGATGTCTGTAACCAAGGTGGCGGAGCGCTGGGTCAATTCCTGGGACAACAACATTCGGCTCGCGCAGCTTGCTGACGAAGCCGGCCTGGAATTCCTTCTGCCCATCGCACGCTGGATTGGCTACGGCGGTGAAACTGATTTTCATGGCAGTGTACTTGAAACGATTACTTGGGCGACTGGCCTGCTCGCCCACACCCAGCACATCAATATTTTTGCGACGGTCCATACGGCATTTATTCACCCGGTGGTGGCGGCCAAACAGCTTGCGACTGCCGATCAGCTCGGCCATGGTCGGCTCGGCCTGAATGTCGTCGCCGGATGGAACAAACCAGAATATGACGCCTTTGGAGTTGTACTGCCAGAGAAACACACTGACCGCTACGCACTCGCGCAAGAATGGTTTGATGTCGTCAACCGCATTTGGAATCACGATGGTCCATTCGACTGGCAAGGTAAGTTCTACAAGCTGAAAGGCGTTTACGGATTTCCACGCCCCTACGCCGGCAATCCACCGATCATGAATGCGGCAGGCTCCGGTGAAGGTCGCGATTTCGCTGTGCGCAATGCGGATTACCTCTTCGCGATTTCCGTCGACTTGGAGAAATCGAAGAGTGAAGTCGATGAAATCAAGAGGAAAGCACAGAAAATGGGGCGTAACACCGGTGTGTTTACTCTGTGCCATGTGGTTTGCCGGCCGACCAAGAGCGAGGCTGAGGATTATTACCACTATTACGCGCAAGAACATGCCGACTGGGGAGCGGTCGACAACTTAATGCGCTTGCAGGGCATGCATGCCCAATCGTTTCCGCCGGAGGCGCTGCGGACCATGCGCGACCGCTTTGCCGCGGGACACGGAACCTATCCCCTCGTGGGTGACCCCGATACCATCGCAAATGAAATGAAAAACATTCCCGCTTCGGGCTTTGCCGGCACCACGCTCAGCTTTGTTGATTATGTGAAGGAGTTTCCATACTTTCGCGACGAAGTTATGCCGAGGTTGGAGAAACTGGGGCTACGAGAGCCGCGGACGTCGAAATGATCAAGGAAATCCGGGCAAGTGATCCTACGAACTTGGATTTTGCATGCTGGAAAGTCTTGACACCGGCGGAGGGGTTGGTATAAATAATTTAGGCTTGAAGCATTTTTCCGGGGCGAAATTCTTTGGGGGTGGTCCATGAGCCGTGTCACGTCGGTGGGCAATGCGCTTTTCTGTTTACTAGCCCTTCTGTTTGCCGTCACCTGTCTTGCACCCGTCACCGCCGCGCAGGCCGTTAATGCAACGCTGTCGGGAAGAATTCTGGACACTTCGGGCGGAGCTATAGCGAAGGCCAGCGTGACTGCCATCAATACCGCCACGGGGTTTTCCAGAGCGATGCAGAGTTCGGACTCCGGTGATTACACGATTCCTGCGCTTCCACCTGGCGAATACAACGTCACAGTTGAATTCCCTGGGTTTGGGAAGCAGACGGCCACCGTGACGCTGCAGGTCGGCCAAGTGGCTTCGTTGGACTTCACGCTCACCCCAGGTCAGATGGAACAAAGAGTAGAGGTGGCGGCGAGCTCGGAACTTACCGAACCGACGCGTACCGAAGTGAGCACAGTAATCACCGAGCGACAGATCGTGAGCCTCCCGGTGAATGGACGCGAGTTCATCGACTTTGCGCTGCTTTCGCCGGCGGTGACCATCGGCGACACGACTGCAGGAAACACGGACGTAATTGTTGAGCCAGTGACCAAGCTGTCGTTTGCGGGACAGAACATTCACTTCAATTTTATCGCCGTAGACGGTGCCGATGACATTTCAACGGCTTCAGGGATCCAGCGTGGCACGCCTCCTCAGGAATCGGTACAGGAGTTCCGCGTTATCAATACGGACTACTCCACTCAATTCGGCCGCGCTACCGCGGGTATTGTCAACATCATCACGCGCAGCGGTACGAATGACTGGCACGGAACGCTCTACGAATATTTCCGCAACGACAAGCTGGATGCCATCAGCCTGCTCCAGGCAAACGGCGCGCACGTCCTGCGGCAGAATCAATTTGGCGCCGCCATCGGCGGGCCTCTTCAAAAGGACAAAACTTTTTTCTACGCGAACTATGAGGCGCAGCGCCGCGGGGAATCGCCTTTTTACAATTCCGCCGTGCTCCAAAATATCGCCGCTATCAACCAGGTCAAGACCCAGGTTTACAGGTTAGCGCCAGAGCCCAACCTTGGCAGCGTTCTGCGCACCAACAATTCGGATAACGGATTCTTTCGCCTAGACCGCCGCTTCAGCGACAATGAAAACTTGTTTGTGCGCTACTTCGTCAACGATGGGCGCTTGCTGAATCAATCGCCGCTCAACGATGGCTTCGACCTCCCCTCTGCCTATAAGAACAATTTCTACCGTGACCAGTCGCTCGCCGGAACGCTGGCGTCGGTGATCAGTCCCAAACTTGTTAATGAGGTACGACTGCAGTATGCACGCCGGTCATTTGATTTCCCGACGGTTTCCACGCAGCCGCACCTCGAACTATCCAATACGTTTGCAACCGGCGTAAACCGTGGGAACCCGGACTTCTATCGCGAATCGCGCTTCGAACTGGTGGACAACGTCACATCCACGCACAGCCGCCACACCATCAGCTTCGGCGGAAACTACAATTTCGTGCGCACGCAGGAATCCTTTCCGTTGTTTTATCCTTTCGAAGCGGACTTTGCTACGCTAGGCGCGTTCCTGGGCAATGATGGCGTGGTGACCGGCTGTACGCCTGGTGTTATTGCCGTCGGCTGCCAGCATCCCAACGTTATATTTTTCGAGCGCTTTGACAAAGCCTCCAACTTCACAGAGCCCTCGATCGATCCCGCCGTTTACCGAGGCACTTCCTTCACGCCGGCCATCCGCAATCAAGCGCAAGGAATTCTCGATCACACCTACAACGGCCTGTACATCGAGGATAAATGGCGCGCTACGACCCGTTTGACTTTGAATGGAGGAATTCGCTGGGAATGGGAGACCTGGCCTTCCCAGGTACTGAATACGCAATGGAAGAATTTCGATCCGCGCATTGGCCTCGCGTATGACATCGGGACGAAGCGCCATTTCGTGGTTCGCGCGGGTTTTGGGCTTTTTCACGGTATTATTCCCGCTCCCCTGCTTATGTGTCAGGCTCCCTCTTGTGGTGGAACCAAGGGTAAATATCCGGGCCGTGATTTTGAAAACGGGCTCGACGCAAACACGCGGCTATTCGCTTTTGCCAGCGCGCCAAACATCACGGCGCTCGCCTTACGGGGCATCGCTCAGGATGGCGCTTATCCGGACAATACCACGGATCCTTTCACCAACCCATTCCCCACCTGTAAACCGATTTCTCAATGCGGTTTTTTCGGTGACGCCGTGGTCGTGCGTTTCAATCAGAATCACCAGAATCCTTACGGCATTCAAGCTAGCTTAGCAGTGGAATTTCAGCCGTTGCCAGAGACCTCGGTAAGCCTCAGCGTCTTGCACGTTCGCGGCGTGCATTTAGGCAGCTTTTATAACGTAAACCAGCCGGACCCCAGCGGAAGTGTGACCGTTCATGACTCCCAGGGGCGTTCCGGTCCTAAAAATGTCTATTGCGGGTTTATCCCGGCATGTCCCTTCACGCCCGGTACGCGCGACCCGCGTTTCGCCATTTACTTTGAAGCGACATCGCGATGGGACTCTACCTACGACGGTCTTCTGGTCAACGTCAATAAGCGCGTGTCTCACAATTTTGCCTACGGCGTTAGTTACACCTTCTCGAAATCAATTGATAACGGACCGAATCCGAGTTTCGTGCTGATTCCCCAGGACAGCAAGAATTTTCGAGGCGAGCGAGCGCTATCCTCGGACGATGTGCGTCATCGTCTGGTCCTCAACGCCACGGTAAATACACCGAAAACTTGGAACGTATTCACCCGCAATTTCCTTTTCAGCACCATCGCCACCATGCAATCCCCCATGCGATTCACCAAGTTCGCCGGCTTTGACGCCAACGGCGACATTTTCGGCAACAACGACCGCGTGGGCATCGAGTCCCGTAACACCTTTGTCGGAGACAATTTCCGCTCCGTGGATTTCCGTATTGGCCGCACGATTTTTCTTCGTGAAAAGACGAGCCTCGAATTAATCGCCGAAGCTTTCAATCTTTTCAATACGACGAACATCCGGTTTTTCAACACCGTTTATGGCGCCGCGGACTTTTGTCCCCTCAACCCGACAGCTTTCGGATGCACCGGCGGTCCTTTCGCAAACCCGGAAGGCTCGCCAAACCCCGCGTATGGGACGCCACGCGCCATCAACAATCCTCGGCAGATTCAATTGGCTCTGAAATTTAACTTTTAGATGCTAAACAGCATTCCATGCGGGTCCGGGCGAACCTCTCGCGGAACCTTCGCCGCGTAACCGGGTAAGACATCCGCAATGATCAAGACTCCGTCCTCGACAAAGTCGCTGTTCCTGCGGCACGACATGGCATCCTTTGCGCCGCTAAGTGCGCGCCGGCTTCTCGTGCTGGGAGGGATCACTCTGATTCTGGTCGGTATGTTTTTCGGCGACATCTTTGCGGTATTTGTTTTGCATCAAAATGCAGCCCGAGTCGGTAGAAGTCTCTCGCGGGCCGCGCACGCTGCAATTGCGGGGGATGACTCCGCGGTCCGTTCCAGCTTTCAGGATGTTGGCGCGTTTCTGGAGAATCGCGGCACCAAAGTTGACACCCACGTTCATGTGATTGATTTCGGTTATCTTGCGCTGCTTCTTGCAATCCTGCAGCCTCACGTCGCCTTCGCCGAAAGCCGCAAGCGACGATTTGCTTGGCTTTTTCTTCTAGGCGGCGTACTACTCCCGGTAGGAGTTTTTCTTATTCATTATGTCGGGCTGCTCTACAGTCCGTTGAAGTCGATTGGTTGGGCTAGCATTTTTGCCGACGTTGGCGGCTTATTTGTGATCGTGGCTACGCTCAGCTACCTCGCCGGTTTGTGGAAACATTTTCAGAGCGCGGAGAGAATCTCTGTGCAGGACGAGCTGATGGCCGATCGTAGTGCATCCGGCCGCATGCTTCTGGTAGGGGGACTGTTGCTCGTGCTTGTCGGCTTCGCGCACGGTGCGTATTACGCCGCAGCGGACCTTTACCGTCATGAGGCGGCGGATTACACCATTCTTTCACACCTGGCTGCAGGCGCCGCTGAGCGGAATACCGTTGCGGTGGACCAATCGCTTGCAGACTATGGGCAACTGCAGGGCGACAAAGCCGTAAAGATCGCAGCGCACACACACATTATCGAATTCGGATTGCTGGCCATGATTCTTATGTTTTTTCAGCCTTATGTCAGTTTCAGCGAAACTTGGAAGCTGCGTTGGGCAGGCGTGTTTCTGCTTGGTTCTGTAATGCTCCCCCTGTGTGTACTCCTGGAACTGCAGTACGGTCTGCTGGCTGGCGGATTGGCGGACTTTGCCGGCTTGCTGGTGATCTTGGCGCTGCTGGCGATGTGGATTGGCATTCTGCGTTACACCGGCCACCTGGATGCAGCAGCGGGAGCGCCGGAATGAGCGGCGCGCGGCGTCTTCTCCTGCTCGGAGGCATCGCTCTCGCCATCTTGGGAATGGGTTACGGACTCTGGTACGCCGTCTTCGCAGAGCATCAGGAGCTACAGGAGATCGGCGCATCGCTAGCGACAGGATTTGCGGGAGCTGCCCAACGAAACTCCGAGCTCGCTCAGACCTCACTCGTTAGGTACCGGGAAGCAAAATATAATTACGAGCGGCAGGTTGACGCACATGGCCACTGGATTGGCCTCGCCATGTTACTGATGATTCTGGGAATAGGTTTCGATCGATTGGGTTTTTCGGAGAGATGGAAGTTTCTGCTTGCACTTAGTTTGTTTCTTGGTGCCTTACTGTTTCCCCTCGGCGTTTTACTACAAACCTTGAATCACGGGCCCATTCCACGAGCCCTAGCCATTCTGGGTTCCGCGCTTGTCATCGTAGCGCTAGCGGCCGTCACCATCGGTTTTGCTCGCAGCCGGACTTCGACCTAAAGCATTCCGTTCACGCTGCCGCGCGCATTTTGCCACGCAACTGTTCGATCTCAGCATTTAGGTCAAAGGAAAGAATGGACTTTCCAGCTAGCCAGGTGAACGAAGGGCGGCAGAACGGGCGGGTTGTTTCGGACTATTGTTTATGAACAGGAGGGCCGACGGCGGTGTCTGGATAAGTGAAGGCGGAGAGTGGGCACCTTCCCAGGAGAACACCCCAATGAAGCAAACACGCTTCGTAATTGCGCTGCTAAGCATGGTGATCGGGAGCGCGCACCTGCTGCTTGCGCAAAAACCTACCCTGAAAACCGGCCCAGCGGTTTCGGTGCCCGATCTTGCGAAGTTGAGCATCGGGAAGATGCTGGAGCAGATGCAGACGACGACAATCGCGGGGAACGGCGAGGCGCCGTCGCCGATTCAGATCGTCGTCCAGTTCCTGCAGCTTCGGCCCGATCAGGTGCAGGAATTCGGACAACTGCTTCAGGCACGGCAAGCCGCAGTTGTCCCGCTACTCCCAGGGATTCAGCAGCGGGTGCAGCAACTGGAAGCACTGCTCAATTCAGGCAGTAGCCCAGCTGATGTAGGAATGCTGGTAATCCAAATCCACACGCTACAACAAGAGGTTGCGCAGGTGCAGCAGGATTTTCTCTCAAAATTTGGGAATTTAATTGACCCGGAGCAACAGCAACGGCTGGAAGCAGTTCGGATCGCAGTTCAATTGCAGCCCATTCTTGCTGCATTCCAGCAGCTCTATTTGTTCTGATTAGGCCGGATCGAGAGCAACCAGGGGCGTAGGGCGCGGATGCACACCCCCATCAACCGAGGATTCGCGCTCTTACAAACGGCCAGGTGGTTTCGGCCAACTGGAGCGTACTATTCGCCTGAGTGGGGAGCGAACAGCGGTGCCTGGATTCATAGAAGCCTGCGCGGCCTGGCGGTCGCGTGCGTGCGTGGATGCTTTGATTGCGCGAACGGAAACCGATGAACGCGAAGCAGGATTTGGCGCGCGCGTGGCCGAAAATCAGCGGCGCGTCTTTCAGATCGCCTATGGCATCCTCGGAAATTCGGCCGACGCCGAGGACGTGACGCAGGAAGCGTTCCTGCGCGCGTACCAGAAGTTCCACGCGCTGCGCGAAGCGGAAAAATTTCGGGCATGGGTGAACCGGATCGCCTTTCGTCTGGCGCTGAACCGGCAGCGCGGGCTGCGGCGGCGACTGACCCGGGAGACGGCGTGGCACGCGGTCGGAACGGGTGAGACAGTGGACGGAACGAGGAACGCGGAGGAACGCCTACTGGTGGAGCGACTGCGGAACGAGATTGAGGGCCTGCCGGAGAAACTCCTGAGGGTAGTGCAGCTCTCGATTGTAAAAGACATGGATGCCACCGACGTGGGCGTGGTGCTGGGAATTCCGGCTGGGACGGTGAGGTCCAGGCTTCACACGGCGCGAAAACTTCTGCTGGAAGCGATGAAATGAAGAACGGCTGCACGAAATGGAAGGACCAGTTGGTGGAGGCTGCCCTGACGGGAACAGCGGCGGGCGGTCTCGAACAACATGTGTTGAAGTGTGACAACTGTGCGGAGGAGCTGGCGGCGTTGCGCGCGCGGCGGGAACGTCTGGACGCACTGCTGCCCCTCGTGGTGCAAGAGGCGGAACCGCCGGCGGAATTTCGTGCGCGGGTGTTGGCCGCAGCGGAGGCCGCGAGCGAAGGGAAGCGCGGGCGGCCGTGGCGAGTATGGAGGCTGGCCGGAGCGATGGCGGTGATCGTGGCGACGCTAATGATTGGTTTGACGATGCACCGGAGAGCGGTGCGGACTGTGCCGGAGACCGAACTGGCCGCCGCCGAAAAGCTTGCGGAATGGCGAGCACCAAGCGACGTATTGCTGGAAACACCAGGGCGACAGATTTTGCGGACAACGCCGAGACTCGGCGAGTCGTACCTGCGGGTTCCCGCGAAGACGGATGAGGAGGAATGAAATGAGAGCTAGAGTTCTCTGCGCGTGTGCACTGCTGTTTCTGGCGGCAGGTGAGGCCCGCGGCCAGCAGCCAGACCAAGATCCGATCGGGCAGAGCTTCTTTGCGCCAGAACTCGTGATCCAGCACCAGGAGGCCGTCGGATTGAACGAGGAGCAGAAAACCTATTTCAAGACGGAAATCCGCCAGGCGCAGTTGAAGTTCACCGAGTGGCAATGGAAGCTGCAAGACGAAATGGAAAAGCTGGTTTCGCTCGTTAAGCGGCCGCGCGTGGAGGAGCAAGAGGCTCTGGCGCAACTGGAAAAGGTGTTGGCGATCGAGCACGAGATCAAGCGGGCGCAGGTGACACTGCTGGTGCGGATAAAGAATAGACTGACTCCAGAGCAGCAGGCGAAGCTCGTGGAGATCCGGAGTAAGACGGGGAACAAGTGAGGGGGAAAACCCCGGCGCCACTGAGGATAGTAGGGTGGTTCAACCTCGTCGCACTATGTTTACCTCAACAGTTCATCGGCATACCGGACAGGAATCGCCAAATTCGAGCCGCCAAAGTCACTGAGAATAGCGAAGTTCACGCCAATGACCTTGCCGTTGCGATTGAAGAGCGGTCCGCCGGAACCGCCGGAGGTTGTTGCTGCATCGTAAACAATTTTGTCCTTTAAGACATCTCCGATGTGTCCCTGGGTAGTCGTTGGGCGAACGAGGTGTTGCCCTGCCAATTGCGAAACAATCTGGGTCACCCCGCGCGCGTTTTCCGCCACTTTTCGTGTGACGTCGCTTCCCGCGCGCGCGAGGATACCTTCAATTCCCGTAGGGTATCCAATCAGGACGACCGGATCGCCCGTCACACTGGCTTCACTCCGTTCATCGAGCTCCAGGAGTGCGGTGTGAGGCGGCGCTTGAGTCTGTAGCTTGAGGGTTGCCAAATCGGCCTGGGTCGAAATCCGCTCGACTTTTGCCGAGATGCCTTGCGAGCTAGCAGGGAAGTACGCGGTGTAAGACGAGGCGAATGCGATAGCGCCCTTGTCGAGAAGTTGTTTCAATCCCTCATCACCCCACCAAGGCTCCACGACGTGATGGTTCGTAAGGAGACGTCCATCGCGTGCTACGAGAAACCCGGTGCCAAAGACGTCAAGCTGGAGAGGTGGTCCTGTTCCATCTGTTTCCAGGGATACCATCCCCTTGTCGTCCACCAGCGGCTTACCCGTGGCATCCGTGGAGATACGAATTACCTGTCCGGAATCTTTGTCGCGAAACTCCACGACCACGTGCAACAAGCAGACGCTGGGTCCGTAAGTGTGAACTATCGTTTCCGCGACACGGCCTTCGTTCTCAAGTCGGTTCAGGCGATTCTGCGTCTCCTGAAATTGCTTCTTGAGGAATGCGCTATCTGCATCGCCGTCCGCTGCCATCTTTTTCCGGATCTCCTCCGTTTGTGCTTTCAAAGACTCGCGGGTTCCCGACGCGTCACTCGCGGTCAGAGACGCACGCGCTTGTTCTGCGCGGCGCAAGAGTTCTCCCTGTTGCAGGATTCCGCCGTTCAGCCTGGCAACTTCCGCTTTGAGTTGGCGAGTTTCCTTCCGGCTGTGTCCGTTGGAAATGATCGTAACGAGCGCTGCCAGAACCGCTGCTGCGGTGAGGCCAAAAACAGTCAGAATCAGCCAAAAGCGCCGTTTGGCATTTGTGCCCCCACTCAGGGCTTCCACAGCAATCTCTGCCAGATGTTCTTTTTGCAGCGCGTCTTTCAGCTTTGCTTCGAGTTTTAGCTCTGGCTGTCTCTCACGAAACTGTGCCCTGATTTTCGCCGCGAATTCCAACGGTTCAAACGGAAAGGAGAGGACGTCGTCGGCGCCCAGATCCAGCGCGCGGGCACGTTCCAGCGCGCCACCGTGAACAATCATCACAATCCTGAGAGTCGGCAAGTCAGGGCTTGCCTTGATTTGGCTGATTACACCGCAACAGCTGAGGTCGGATGGGGTTGCTTCTGTGACCAGAACTTCCGGGACGAGAACGAGAATCTCATCAACCGTCAGACTGCGTTCTGCGGTGATTTCATAGCCTTGACCTGATAAGGCCTGCTTTACCTCCTGGGTAGACTCGGCACCCAGGTTGAGGAGAAGAATGCGCATCGCTGTCAACTTATCACCGAGCAGTCTCTACTTTCCTTTGGGAAGACATCAGTACTTTGAATGAAAAACAGCGTGATTGATGTCGGGCCAAAACTCTTTCAAGATGTTGAAGCCGCCATCTAACGCGATTTGGGTCGCCCATTTTTGATAGGTCTTCGTCCAGGTGCGTTCTCTCGCCGGATAATAGGCGTTTGAAATGGCTGCGCCGGCCCCGTTGCCCGCTATTTCAGAAAGATTAAAAGTTCGGCCGCCGGCATCCGTCCGCGTGATAAACAGACGGCTTACCGCATAGCCTGTGCGCTTGAAAAACCCACCGCGTCCGAGCGTGTAGAATCGCGGGTCTTCGTGCGTCACCGCAGGCATGATGGCTTCCGTCAGATAGTTTCCAACCGCCTGGTCGGCCATCGCATGCCAATAGTAGCGGCCATAGCCTTTGGCGCCTTGTCCAAACTCCGGATAAGAGTTATTCGCTAGGCTCACGCCCGCGAGAATCGCTGCGGAAACGAAAGACGAATAGTCGAGGCTGTCCTGCGTCGCCAGCCAGAACGTATCCTTCAACGACAGCGGAGGCAACTGCGTGTTGGCGCTCACAGCACGGTAGTTAGGAAAAATCCAAAGAATGCGCTTGGACTGTTTAACGTCGGCAATACTTCCGAGCGGACTTGCATCGAGGGATGTGGTCGCGCTACTCGATTGCGGCTGCTTATTCGAATCGGACGCCAGCCGCGGCGAGGACACGGGCCCGCTCGGGGACGCCTGTATCGGTGTAACGATCGGCCGAGGCGCATCTTCAGATGAAGATTGCGCGGACGCCGTGCTCGTCCAAAACAGGAGAGCAAGGGCGCTTGCAGCGCAAGCGTTGCGAGCCAAGCAGAAACCCTGGCGCAGAGATAGAGCGGGTCTGATGGGGCTCGTCGAAACTGCTACGAGAAATCTGTTCGAGAGCATAAGTGTTTGATTCACCATTCTCCTGTTTCGATACAAATTCAGTGGCCGTGTGGGCGGATTTGTTTCCGGGGCGCAGAGTCAAGCCAAAGCGGCATTTGTCTACGGGGGTGGTGTGGACTACGGCCTTAGCAAGCACTTCACGATGCGCGCCAAATACCGGGGTTTTGTTTACGAGCGGCCAGACTTTGATCTGGCCACTCTACACTCCGGCGCGAGAACGCACACTGCCCAGCCCTCCGCCGCTATCGTGTTTCGCTTCTGAGTCACCGATACCGTCAGCGTGGCCGCGAGTCCCGACTTCCCCCATCGGGACTCGTGGCGCGGAGGTTTCAGGGATGCGGACGCTGAGATCGAGAGCAATTCAACTATGAAAGGAAAGGACTCCGGCATGACATGGAAAGGCAAGAGAATTGAGACTTTGGAGCTTGACGCAAGTCCCATCCAGCGTCACGCAGAAAACCACACACCGAATCATGACGGGATCAGGCGTCGCGCCTATGAAATCTATCTTGAGCGCGGCGGCCTCTCAGGCCATGAGCTTGAGGACTGGCTCCAGGCCGAACGTGAATTTGAGAGTGCGGTGCTTTTTATACGAACCACAGCAGGAGAAGAGCCGAGAACATGACACTTCAGAACTCCAAACTATTGGACCAAGTAACGTCATGGCGGCCACCTCTAATGAGTGAACGTCAAACCATGCGGTATGAACTGTGGAAATACGTAAGCGTATAGCATCACGATCACGCCCACGATTGCCGCGAGCGCCACGGAATGCCAAAACACGAAACGAAAAATCACTCCTTCGTTCCCAACCTGATTGGTGGCGGCCGTGGCTATGCAGATTGACTGCGCGTCGATCATTTTGCCCATCACGCCACCCGCACTGTTCGTAGCGCACATTAAAATAGGACTAAGGTTAAGTTGTTGTGCGGTGATGCGTTGAAGGCCGCCAAACAATGCATTGGACGCTGTATCGCTGCCGGTGAGGGCAACGCCTAGCCAGCCGATATATGTGCCGAAGAAGGGAAACAACCATCCTGTTCGCGTAAACGCCAGACCTAACACCGCATCCATGCCTGAATATCGGGTCACGTATCCCAACCCCAACATGCACGCCATGGCAATCACTGCGAAGCGCAAGCGACGTACGGTATGCCCGAAAATTTGGACTATTTGTCTCGGCTTCAGGCCCAATAAAACGCCGGCCGCAACCGCCGCCAAGAAACAACCAGTGCCTGTTGCGGTGAGCCAATTAAAGTCGAACTTTGCGTTTTCCGCGGTTGGCTTAGCTACAACAGGCTGTGCCCGGAATACTGCCTGATGTAGGTACGGTACCGCCCATCCTCCGGCACCAAATGCGGGCGTGGTGGATTTACCCACGGCTGTTTTGAACGCTGGCAAACCCCATATCAGCACGAAAAGTGATAGAAGGGCGAACGGCATCCAGGCTTTTGCGAGTTGCGCCGGGGTGTGAACGATCGCAAGGTTTCCGCGCTTAAGTTTGTCGGTGTCTTCGCCACGTTCATCTTCAAACCGCCAGATGCGTTTCGGTTGCCACACGCGCAGGAACAGTAGGGTAACGATTATGGATACCGAGCCGGCAGCGAGATCCACCAGATTGCTGTCGATATGGTTCGACCAGAAATATTGCGTGCCAGCGAAAGATATGCCGACTACCAGAATGGCAGGCCAGACCTCAAGCGTCTCAGCCCAGTTCACCAATGTACGCACCAGCCAAAACGGAATAAGGACCGCAGTCCAGGGAAGAATCCGTCCGATCATGGCGCTAAGATCGGATTCTGGAAGGGCCGTCACCACAGCTAGGGTGTGTACTGGGATTCCAATCGAACCCCAAGCTACGGGCGACGTGTTCGCGATAAGATTGAGCACCGCCGCTTGAAACGGCTTGAATCCCAATCCGATCATGAACGCGCCCGCGATAGCCACCGGGGCGCCAAATCCCGCCGCGCCCTCCAGAAAAGCGCCAAAAGAAAATGCCACGAGAAGAACTTGTAATCGGCGGTCCGGCGTGATTGCTGCGATCGACTGCTTCATTATCTCGAACTGACCAGTATTGACTGAAATGTCGTACAAAAAGACTGCCGCGATCACGATCCATACGATCTTGAGCAATCCGAACGCGCCGCCATAAAAAAAGCTAGCCACTGCCAACCTCGCTGGCATTCCGAAAACCAAGATCGCGCAAATGATAGCCGTTGCCGCACCCGCCATGGCGCAGAGATGAGGGCGAACTTTGAAGCCAGCTAACAAACTCAACAAAACTATGATGGGCAAAGCGGCGACGAATGTAGATAGCCACCAATGGCCCAAGGGGTCGTAGATTTGAGTCCAGGTCACAGGATCCTCCGGTGTAGAAAAGTCGATTGCTAAGCGCCCCGCAATGCTTCAAGAAAAATAAAATAAGTCAGTTTACGTCAAATGTGCTTGTGAGATAATTCGTCGCCGTTCCATTGTCAAGCAGGAATTCCTTTACTGATGGTGCGCAATGTATGCCCCAAACGAGACTAACATCGCAACAGATCACCGGCTTCTGGGCTGCGTGGTTCGGATGGACGCTCGACGGAATGGATTCATTCATCTATGCCCTGGTGTTAAGTCCAGCTCTTTCAGAACTTCTTCCTAAGTCCGGGATAGCAAAAACCTCAGAAAATATCGGTCTGGTCGGCTCAATCCTGTTCGCGCTGTTTCTGGTTGGTTGGGGCCTTTCATTTATGTGGGGCCCTATCGCAGATAGGTTTGGACGGATCCGCGTGCTGGCGGCGACAATTCTGGCCTACGCTGTGTTCACCGGCGCGGCTGCTTTTGCCGAAAACGTTTGGCAGTTAGGACTCTTTCGTTTGCTGGCGGGAATCGGCATAGGAGGAGAATGGGCGCTCGCCGGCACTTACGTCGCGGAAGCGTGGCCTGAAGACCGCCGAAAAATGGGGGCAGGATACCTACAGACCGGCTACTACTTCGGTTTTTTCCTGGCTGCTGCCCTGAACTACACCGTAGGCGCACACTTTGGCTGGCGCGCAATGTTTCTTTGCGGTCTCTCCCCAGTGATCGTTTCTTTCCTTATCAGTGCTCGTGTGAAGGAGCCAGACCGGTGGGAGCAGAGGGCGGATGAGATCAAGCGCAAGCGACCACTCGCTGAAATCTTTGGTCCGAAATATCGACGGAGAACGATTGTCAATGCAGCGTTGCTCACCGTCGCGATCATTGGACTGTGGGCAGGATCAGTATACGAGCCAACTGCGATCATGACATTGGCGAAGAAGGCCGGCATGTCGTTGGCAGCGGCGTCAAAGACAGCATCGGTTGGAACCGTAGTCCTTTCTATCGGGACCATCCTGGGTTGTTTGGCAGTCCCAGGTTTGGCTGAGCGCTTGGGACGGAAGAAGACGCTCGCAATTTATTTTGCGGGAATGTGTTTCTTCATTGTTTTGAGTTTTGGTTGGGCATTCTACCTAAACAATGGCCTTAGACCGTTCATAGCCAGTTTATTTTTTCTCGGTTTCTTCGGGGGAAACTTCGCATTGTTCAGCCTATGGCTTCCTGAGCAATACGATACTGCAGTTCGCGCAACCGCTTTTTCGTTCGCGACTTCATTTGGTCGTTTTATAGGAGCAGGCGTCAATTTCTTAATAGGTGCAATGGTCCGCCATGCAGGAACGATTGGCAAACCCGTTGCGTATACGGCGATTGCATTTGCGGTGGGACTTTTAATCATTCCTTTTGCAAAAGAAACTCACGGTCAGCCGCTACCGGGTTAAAGGCGCTATCATTTTTCAGAAGGGGCGGCACATCGCGGTGTTGCTCGCAAACACTGAACCAAATTGCGAGGCGCGCGTACATTAAATAAATTTAATGTTACATTCAGGCCTGGTCTCTAGGTTTCGAACTAAACTCGGCCCCTCAAGAATGTGCGAAGTTCAAGGACCCTATGCTTACTTCCGGAGTCGACCGTCAGGAAGGTGGTGGTCTGCCTCAAAAAGGCCGCGGATACGCTATCGCCGCCGGCATATTGGGGTGGACGTTAGACGCGTTCGATTTCTTCGTGGTTGTTTTCCTGGTGGATACGCTGGCAACGCATTTCCAGGTGGGGAAAGGCGCGATCGTTCTAACCATCGGCGCGACATTGGCTATGCGGCCGGTTGGTGCGTTGCTTTTTGGGATGCTCGCCGACCGTTATGGACGGCGTAAGCCTCTCATGGCGGTCGTGGCATACTTTTCGCTGATCGAAGTTTTGAGCGGTCTAGCATTGAACTATCCCATATTCCTTGTGCTGCGCCTGCTGTATGGAATCGGAATGGGCGGTTTCTGGGGAGTGGGAGCGTCTTTGACGCTAGAAAGCGCGCCGCGGCGGTGGCGTGGCCTTCTTTCCGGGTTGTTACAGGGCGGATATCCGCTCGGTTATTTGCTGTCTGCAGTGGCCGCGCGCCTGATCCTGCCTTTGTGGGGATGGCGGGCAATGTTTTGGGCCGGCCTGATTCCCGGCATCATCACCCTATATATCGCGTACAAGTCTCCGGAGTCAGAAGCATGGAAACAACACCGTGTTCCAAGCATGGGAGGGATTCTCCAAGTTGTTTGGGACCATCGCAAGAGCTTTGCCTACCTAGTGGTTATGCTCACATTGATGACTTGTCTCTCACACGGCACCCAGGACCTTTATCCTGATTTTCTTAAGACAGCGCATCATATTTCACCGAACGTAGTGGCTTATTTAGCGATGTTCTACAACGTTGGCGCTTTGTTGGGAACAATTTCTGTCGGTCATACGTCTGAACGGCTGGGAAGACGCATAAGCATTATCGGCGCCTTGACCTTGTGCGCGCTGGTGATTCCACTTTGGGCATTCGGACACTCCTTGCCAACTTTGGCCCTGGGCGCGTTCTTGATGCAGGTTGGAGTTCAGGGTGCGTGGGGAGTCATGCCGGCCCACCTGAATGAACTCTCTCCAGACGCGGTTCGTAGCTTGTTTCCAGGATTTGTATATCAACTTGGCGTGCTGTTTGGCTCGCCCACGAACACAATCGAATATGCTTTGCGCGACCGTATTGGGTACCAATGGGCTCTGACGGTTTTCGAGGGATGCACGATTCTGGCTCTCGTCATCGTATTTGCGCTGGGACCGGAGCGAAAGGGTAGAAATTTCTTCCGCAAGCCCGTGGAGATCCAAGCTGGTGAAACCGCCTCATAAATCCAGATGCCATTGACAGAAGTTTTTAGATTTAACGTCCGTCAGGAGGTTAAGACCATGTATCCAGCAATGTGGTTTATCTTTACATCTCTTACACTGCTTTTTGGCCGTCAGGACGCGGTTGCCGTTAATCCTAAGATTGCGGCTGTCGAGTTTGAAAACGACCGCATTCGTGTTCTTCGCGTCCGGTTCGGTCCACAGGATCGTTTAGACATGCATTCTCATCCGGCGCTCGTCATAGTAGCCCTGACGCCAAACTCCCGTCGGGTTTTTTTGCCGGACGGAACGCAACAGGATCTGAACGCAAAATCCGGAGACGTTTCCTGGCGAGAGCCGTTGACGCACGCAGTTCAGAATCTCGGTGGGGCATTTGAGAATATTGAAATAGAATTCAAGAAGGCTTCCGCTCCCGCTGTACCGGTTTCTCCGTCAAATATGCAAACAGACAAAGCGGCATCCGCGACCAACATCCCCGTGGAACAAGAACCTCACCACCGTGTGTTGTTCGAAAATCAGTACGTGCGAGTTCTGGACGTCCAAATACCGCCAGGAGAATCTTTATTGTTTCACACTCATTTTCACGACAATGTTTCTGTTCGAATCAACGGCGGTCTGATTCAAACGCAAATGCAGGGCGGTGAGTGGCAGCCGGCATCGCAAGTGAAGTCGGGAGCGGTGGTCTTTGCAGAAGCCACCAAGAAGCCGTATACCCATCGCGTAAAGAATGTGGGGACTTCTACGTACCAGGTCATCGATGTGGAGTTACTTCCTTAAGTTCAGCCAAGGTATATAGCGAGGTCCGTTGTGCCAGACCACCTTTCAGTCAAGATCAGGCCATAGCAAGTGCCCTAGGAAGGCGAAAGCATGAGAGACGGACGAGACAAATGCGATCCGCCAGAGAACGGCCGGGCAATTCTTTCCCGGCGCAGCCTGCTCGAACTAGCGGGCTTGGCTGTCGTGACTGCGGCCCTCCCGCTAGAGGCGGTGATGGCCAAACTATCGCGCACCCGGGATCCGACCGGGCAAGGGGTGAGCCCGGTCATGGACAAGCTCAGCACATACCTGGGCGAAGCCATTGGCCGCGCGCTGCCCGACGAGGTCAGCGAGAAAACAAAACAACACATCCTGGACACGCTGGCGGCGATGATTTCGGGCTCGGAGTTAACACCCGGGCGCGCAGCGCTGCAATTTGCCGGCGCCTATGGCGGCAAGGAAGTCGCGACGGTAGTTGCGTCGAAAATCGTATGTGGCCCGATCGAGGCGGCACTGACGAATGGGATGTTGGCTCATGCCGACGAAACCGACGATTCGCACGCCCCGTCGCAATCGCATCCTGGGTGTGCTGTGGTGCCCGCTGCCCTTGCGGCGGGGGAGCAATTCGGCATCAGCGGGACACACTTCCTGCGCGCCGTGACGCTCGGCTACGACGTTGGACCGCGCTTCACCATGACCTTGGGTGGGCAGCAATTTGAAGCGGAGAGTCACTGGAGCACGCACAGCATCTCTCCACTCTTCGGCGCGGCCGCGGCCGCGGGCTGCGCGGCAAGCCTCAACTCTGCGCAGATGCGATTTCTCTTGGGCTACACGGCCCATCAATCCTCCGGCCTTGGTGCATGGAACCGCGACACTGAACATATCCAGAAAGCATTTCACTTTGGCGGCATGACGGCGCGCAGCGGAGTCACTTCTGCCTTGATCGTTCAGGCCGGATGGACCGGTGTCGAAGACATCTTCTCGGGGAAAGATAATTTCTTTGACGCTTACAACCCTCATGCCGATCCTGCCGGACTCATCGACAAGCTCGGGGAGCGATATGAGATCACGCGAACGAACATCAAGAGATGGTCTGTAGGTTCGCCGATCCAGGCGGCTCTCGATGCCCTCGAGATCTTGCAGAAGGAGCATCCCTTCATCGCGAAAGAAGTGGAGCAGGTCTCGGTGCGGCTGGCGAGGGATGAGGCAGCGATCGTGAACAATCGCGAGATCCCGGACATCTGCCTGCAGCACATGGTCGCAGTGATGATGATAGACAAGAAGGTTACGTTCAGTTCAGCACATGACAAAGCGCGCATGCAGGATCCGGCAACGCTCCGGGAACGCGGGAAGGTGAAATTGATTCCGGATGAGCAGTTAGAGCGCCTCATGCCTTTGCGCGTGGCGATTGTGGAGGTGAAGCTTACGAATGGGACGCATCTCACGCAGCGAGTTGATAGTGTTCGGGGCACCCCCCAGAATCCCATGACCCGTGAAGAGATTGTTGCCAAAGCCCGTGATTTGATAGCGCCGATTCTCGGCACGCCACAATGCGCCAACCTCATCGAGAGGGTGCTTAACCTGGATGGAGTAAAAGACATCCGAGAACTGCGGCCTCTATTGCAGCGGGCATGAGCGAGATAAGTTTTTCGGGAGGAGGGTGGAGTAGTGAGGATTGTAGATATCCGCGAGACCGTAGTGCCCATCAAATCGGAAATTGCAGCCAAATGACGGTGAGTGTCCTCGCGCTAGTCACGGATATGATGCGTTACGGCAAGCTTGTGGTCGGTTTCGGATTCAATTCGAACGGCCGATACGCGCCTAGCGGACTTCTGCGCGATCGCTTCATTTTCCGGCTCAGAGCTGCGGAGCCGTTCGGTGGATTTGCTGACGGGATACCGGTCGAAGACAGTTACGTCAAGCTACCGGAGATTCCTGGTGTCGGGTTCAAGGCGAAGAAGTTGTTCCACGTCATGAAAACCCTTATGGATAGCTAGTTGGTCTCTAGCTAGACAGATCAGTAGATGCCGATCGAGCTAAAAAAGAATTAATACTGTTTTCAGGTATTTGATTCGGCTAATGACATACCTTCAATTGCACGGTTGGTTCCGCTGGCCGGCCATCCTTGAGCAAAATCAGTCTAGCGCAAAGTGCCCGCAGGAGAAGAACGCACATGGGACATGGCGGAGGCAAAGAAAAGTTGGCAGGGAAGGGTGAGGCAATTTTGAGCCGGCGCAACCTGCTGGAACTCGCCGGCTTGGCGTTGGCAACTACGGTCATTCCGCCCGGAGTCGTGATAGCTAGGGCATCGGCCAGCGAGGAAGAGCCGACGCAAGGCGTGAGTCCAGTCATGGACAAGCTCAGCAAGTACATGAGCGAAGCCGCTGAACGAGCGCTGCCGGACGAAGTGGTTGAGAAGGCGAAACATCACATTCTGGACACGCTGGCTGCGATGATTTCCGGATCCCAGATACGCCCGGGACGCGCAGCAATCGAATTTGTCCGCGCCTATGGTGGGAAGGAGGTTGCGACGGTAGTTTCTTCGAACATCGTGTGCGGACCCATCGAAGCGGCGCTGGCAAACGGAGTGCTGGCTCATGCTGATGAGACTGACGATTCGCACGGCCCGTCACGCTCGCATCCCGGTGTCTCCGTGGTTCCTGCGGCGTTGGCTGCCGGCGAGCAGTTTGGAATCAGTGGGACGCACTTCTTGCGCGCTGTGACGCTCGGTTATGATGTCGGGACGCGCGTAACGATGAGCATGGGTGGGCCGGGCTACCAGGTTGCGACGCATAGGAGCACGCACGGCACCGTTGCGGCCTTCGGGGCCGGTGCGGCCGCCGGCTGCGCCGCGGGTCTCGGGGCTCAGAAGATGCGTTTGCTGCTGGATTACAGTGCGCAACAAACATCGGGAATTGGAGCTTGGAGCCGCGATGCCGAGCACATGGAAAAGGCTTTTCTCTTTGGGGGGAAGCCCGCGGCCGGCGGAGTCACTGCCGCGATGCTAATCCGCTCGGGTTGGACCGGCGTTGACGACATTTTTTCTGGCCCCGACAATTTCTTTGAAGCCTTGGCGCCCCGGGAAAACGGCGTCGTCAAGGCAGATCCAACACAGCTCGTCGAAAAGCTCGGAGAACGCTACGAGATAACGCGGACGAACATTAAGAAATGGACGGTGGGCTCGCCCATCCAGGCGCCGCTCGACGCACTCGCGGGTTTCTTCAAACAGCGCTCCTTTACTGCTAACGATGTACAGAAGGTGGTCGTGCGGATCGCTAGCGACGAGGCCAACACGGTGAGCAATCGCGACATGCCGGATATTTGCCTGCAGTACATGGTCGCCGTGATGTTGCTGGACAAGACGTCCACCTTCCAATCAGCTCATGATAAGGCGCGGATGAAAGATCCTGCCGTGCTGCGCCAACGCGGCAAGGTAGAGGTCGTTGCCGACCCGCGAATCGACGCCCGCCGTCCGAAGCGCGAGGCCATTGTCGAAGTGACGCTCGCCGACGGCACGCAAATGACAGAGTGGGTAAAAGATGTACGCGGGACAGCGGAGAATCCCATGACGCGGGAGGAGGTGGTGGCGAAGGCGCGATATCTCATCGGGCCGGTCCTGGGAGACGCAACTTGCTCGGCTCTGCTCGACAAAGTATTGGCTCTGGAGAGCGTGAAGGATATCCGCGAACTCCGGCCCGCCCTGCAACGGAACTGATAGGGCGAGAGGCGAACTTTCCGTGAAGGCACGTGGGGCCGCTCAAGGAGCGGAAGTAAGATTTAGAAAAGCAAACTAAGGAGCGAGAGAATGAAAACGTATCTGGCGGTTCTCTGGACTTTGTGTGTGGTCTTGATTCCGAAGGCGCAGTGTCAGACTAGCGCGCCGCTGAAACAAATCCAGAGCATTCCATTACCCAATGTTGAGGGCTACTTCGACCACATGGCGGTGGACATCAAAGGCCAGCGTCTGTTCGTTCCCGGAGAGCACCAGAGGACGATTGAAGTTATCGACCTGCGCGCCGGCAAAGTGATTCACACGATTACTGGATTTGGAGGAGATCCTCGCAAAACGATCTATCTGGCCGAGACCAACGAAATCTGGGTCGACGACGGCGATGCCACGTGCAAAGCATTCAGCGGAGACACGTACGAGCTAGTAAAGAACATCCCGCTAACCGGCCATGAGCTGGACAAGGACTCGAGGAGGGTGCCCGATAACGGAGTTTACGATCCGACTACCCATTTATTTTATCTCGGTGATAGAGCGGATGGTCTGAAAATAAAAGAGGGCGCCAAAGGCTCGATTGAAATCGTCGACCTAAAGAACGGAAAACTCGTGGGAAGCATTGATGTCGACGGCCTAAATCCCGCAGGCCTGGTGCTCGATCCAGCGTCGCCAAGAATGTTCGTGGTGATGGGTGACACAAGCAAAGTCGTGGTGATTGACCGCGAAAAGCGCACGGTGATCGCCACGTGGCCTATCACCGGGGGGCCGGAGCCGCATGCTGTGGACATTGATCCAGCTCATCATCGCCTGTTTATCGGCAGCCGGGTGAAACGCTCACACATTTATAAACCAGGGAAGCTGGTGGTGATGGATTCGGACAGCGGGAAAGTGATCGATGCCATCGACACCGAGGGCGGTGTGGACGAAGTGGTATTTGACGCACCAAGCAAACGCATCTACTACACTGGAACAACCGGCTTCGTGGAAGTGTTCAAACAAGTTGACGCGGACCATTACGACCGTCTGGGAAGAGCTGCGACCGGGCCGATTGCGAAGACCACACTGCTAGTTCCGGAACTCAAGCGGTTTTACGCCGCTATCCCGAAGCTCGTCATCCTGGTTCCTCCCATTCCCCAATCCAAGGAAGCAACCATCGAAGAGGCCAAGATATTGGTTTACGACGTGGTTCCATAACCACGCCATCGCGGCGACATTAAGCTAGAGTCTGGGCAAGGGATGCGGCGGAGAAGCGGCCTCAAGTTCAGTGAACGACCAAGGTATTGATCCGCTTGGGCACTTCTCCTACTGGGATCACAGCCACTATCTTCAAAGCTTTCGTGTCGATGGCGGACACTGAGCGATCTCCAGAGTTAGAAACATAGACATGCTTACTGTCTGGCGTGAAGGTGATCCACTCGGGGACGGAACTGGTAGGTGCGTGTGCCAGCGGATAAACGAGCGGCAGCGCGGCGTGCCCAAGTAACTCCAAATCCGGCAGTGAATATTTGAACACGGCGTTCGCAAGGGTGCTGTTTACCCACAATGATCTTCCATCCGGCGCAACCCCTATGCCATGGGCAGGAGTGTTCACGCGCCCCTCGGCAATCCCAAACCCGCCGGGCTCCTCCGGCAGCGTGATCCTGGCTACCTCGCTGCGCTTCGCAAAATCCACGACGGCAAATCCGTTGAAGTTGGAAAGCTGGACGAAAATACGGCGCGTAGATCCGTCAGGGTTTGCCTCGAAAGCCATGGGGCGCACGGGGTGATCGAAATTCAGTTTCCACGCGACTTGATCGGTCTGAAGATCAATCACTGTTGCCGACTTGCCTTCCAGGGAACCGCAGACCGCATACCTGCTATCAGGTGTTACATAGACATTATGGATGCTATCGACGTGAATGCTTTTGGTTCGGATAAGTGAAACTGTGTGGATCACATCGAGCGCACCCTCGGGCGCGCGGATCCCTACGAGAACGCGGAGGCCGTCTTTGGTGATAGCGAGGTTGTTCGGGCGGCCGCTGAGAGGCACTTTACGCAGAATCTCACCGCTCTTTCGATCAACCACGTCGAGCACGCTCTCTGATTCGTTGCTGACATAGACGCGCGTGCCATCGGGAGAGAAGGTGATTCCATGCGGCAGCTCGATTCCATGTATCACCTGCACGACTGCGTTGGTCGCGGGATCGATGACATCGATTGTGTTTCCTGCGCTATTGGTGACGTAGATGAGGGCCACAGATTTGGATGAAGCGTCAGCGTGAGTTTCGGTTCGAGCAGCGCGTACCCATTCGGCAATCGTCAGCCAGTCAGGATCATCCTGGGACTGAAACTGGTGCCCGCCGGAATGGAACGGATCACCGCCCGCTTCGGGCGCAAGCGGATGGATCAACAACCGGCTTGATCTCGGATCTCCGGGTACAACGTGCTGGATAATGTTTTGAAAATTGCGCTGAGATTGGTCCTCTGTCCAAATCGCAGTCCCTGGTGACAACTTCTCCAGGCGGAAACTTCTGTTGTACTCCGAATGACATCCGTAGCAGCGGGCGTGTCCGGGCCTTTCTTTTAGGAAGATCGGCTGGATTCTTGATTTGAAAATTTGGAAATCAAGAGCATTCGTCGCTGGAGAAGTCGGTTGCATCGCTAAAGTGCCAGGAGAACTGCTGCGAACCCAGGCAGCGAGTGTCTGCCATTCCGGGTCGGCCTGCGACTTCCAGAATTTACCGCCCGTGTGTGTGGGATCGCCGCCCGCCTCTGGCGCGAGAGGATGGAGCAGGAGGCGGCTACTTAGCGGATCGTTGGGAGTCACCAGTTTAGAAACAAAGGCAAAGTTTTGCCGCGACTGTTCTTCCGTCCACGAGGAATCACCGGGTAAGAAGGGTTGCAGTCGAAGGCGGGTGGTTAGTGTGGAATGACAGTCGTAACAGCGCACGCCGCCTTCACGCGGCTTGAGAAAAATCGGCTCGACGCGAGTGCGGTAGTCCTGGTAGTTGAGAGCAGGTTGTGTTTGTGCGACTGCCGCCGAATGTTGCGAATTGGATTCTGACTCTTGAGCTGGTATTGGTGTCGCGAGCGAAGGCAATGCCGCCCGACCCTTGACGCCGGCATGTAGCGCGGAGATACCCAGGGCAGCGAATACAACCAAACCTAGTATGCCTCTATTTTGCGATGTCACACTCTTGATCCAGCAAAGCGAAGCGGCGACCGGCTCAGCGACCGTAGACTAGCAAGCGAAACGTTCCGGCGACTGGGGTTGGTTGCGGTTTGGGTTGCTCCGCGGTCGGTGCAGCAGCGGGAGCAAAGTCCGCAGTATCAATGAAAAGTCTGTGCGTCTTCGGGTCAAGCGCCATGTTGCGAGCGCCAAATTCAGTCTTTACGGTTTCAACCAGGCTGAACTTGTCAGTCGTGTCTTCATGGAAGATGTGCAACGTGCCCTCGCGGGTGGCAGTGAAGAGCAGGCCTGATGCAGGCTCATAGATGTTCGTGTCTACTCCCTCACCGATAGGAAACGTCTGGAGAACCTTGCCGCTGTCCGCGTCCATGATGGCAAGCACCTTGTTTCGCCCGCCGATAAAGAGGCGGCGATGTTGGACGTCCATATCCATGGCGGTGGCCTCTCCGGACGGGGCCATGGGCCAACGGGCCTTGACCGTATTCGTGCGGGCATCCAGGGCAACGACCTCGTCTTTATCCTCTATATTGTCGTAGATCATTCCCTTGCCATCGGCCACGGCGTACTCGGGACGGCCGCCCATGGGGATTGTGGCTACAACGGTTCCGGTGGCCGGGTCTATTACAGTAGCGTCATTGCTTTTTCCGTTCATCGTAATGATGTGCTTGGAGACGGGTTCGTAAAGGATGCAATCCGGGTTGGCCCCCGTTTTGATGTGCCCCGTAACCTTCAAGGTCTTCAGGTCGAAAACAACTGCTTCGTCCGCGCCACCGTCGCTGATGAATCCGCGGCCAAGGCCAGGGACGAGGGCGATACCATGGACTCTTTTCAAGTCAGGAATACTGCCGATGGTCGCGCCGCTGTCAGCATCCACGATTTTGACTTCCGTGTTGTGCGAAATGTAGAGACGACGCGTGGAAGCATCGAACGTGATGTAGTCCCAGTATTCTTTGCCGCCGGGCGCAGCGCCGAGTTCGTATTTCTTTAGCAGGTGGTAGCCGCCTTCCGGGGGACTTGCGAGGGCCAGACCGCCGAGCAACAGGACGGCACTGCAAATTCCGACGCGCTGTAAATCAGAAAGCTTCATGTGGAAACCTCCGCAGAATTTTTAGCACAAACTATGAACCTGCTCGATTGCGCGGACGGCAGCGATGCGCGCAGTTCTTCCGGTATCGCAATTGCGGATGACATGCAAGGACACACTGCAAAAGCGTGCCGGTTCGGCTCAGGGTTGTAGTTCGTAAATCTGGAGTGCGAGTTTCGCATCCGGTTTGCCCTTGCCGGAGACCGCGATATAGAGTCGATTCAATTCGGGGACCAGGAGCGAAGTCCTGGCGCGAAACCCTGTCGGCACATCCGCGATATGACTGTAATGGTCGGCGTCCTGCTGCTGGAAAACCGACGTCGTTTCCGTCCCGGTAACATAGATTCTCTTGCGTTGGAGATCCAGCCACATGTCGTCGTTCTGGGCTGCGCAAGGTAGCTTCGTGACAACTTGGCCCGTATCGGTGTTGAATACAAAGAATGTTGCCGGTTTTCGCGTGGCGATAAACACGCGATGATTGGGCTCGTCGAGAGCCAGCGCATTGGCCGTTTGCGCTTCGGGTATCGGCCATTTCGCAATAACTTTGCGCGCCTCAAGGTCCACCACGCCAACCTCATTTGTGCCCGTGAGATTCACGTACATTGTCTTGCCAGCTTTGTCTATGGCCATCGCTTCGGAGTGACTCCCGGGCAGCGTAATGTCTCCTATGTGCTTGAACGTCTTGGTGTCAATGATGTTGAGCGCGTGCGTCTTTGCGCCCGGCTCATCGCTGCCGCTTTCCACGTAATAATATTGATTCACTGGGTTAAATACGGCGCCGTCCACACCATAGGGAAGTTTGATAGTGCTGAGGATCTTGTAGTCTTTCCCGCTCACCAACTCGACCCTCCCGAAGTCGTCGTCCCCATCGGTCACGATTAACTTATCGACATCCGGCAGAAAAACGGCGGCGTGAGGCTGCCCGAATCCCGTGATGCTGTGGAGTTGCTTGCCGTCTAGGTCAAAAACTTCCACGGTCTTGTGGTCCTCAGCGGTAAGAAACAGGCGCTGGCCCTTAAGATCCAGCGCGAAATGGTCGAAATCGCCCGAGAAACCTGGCAAAGCGGTGGTAGCCACCAATTTTAGCGGCTGCTTTTCTTGTGCACTGACTAGGGGCGTAAATATAAAAATGAGCGATAGACACATTCCAAGCATTCTTTTCATTCTGGTTCCTCTTAGAAGCTGTCCTCAGACTGCGCATTTGTGGAACTCCGTCCCGACTGATGGAGGTCGAGACGGAGTTGAGAGTTGCTGTGAACCAAGGCTAAAAGATGACCTTTACGGCGAATTGAATCTGTCGCTCTGGAATGGTTGTCCTGATCAACTTACCCGCCAACCCGCTCGAGCTTGCGTCTGAGAGGAAAATGTCGGTGTTGCCGTCGCCGGGGCCCGGAGGGGCAAAGTTGGGATGATTCATGATATTGAACATCTCCACGCGGAACTGTACGTTGAAGTTCTCCGAGATTCTCTTGACGTGATTGTTCTTGAACACGGAGAAGTCCAAATTGGTCACGCCGGGGCCGATAATAGTATTGCGGCCAGCATTACCGCGGAGATTGAAACACTGCAGATCGGTTATCGTGCCGCCATTGATACAATTCGTGCTCCAAAACTTAGCATCGGGAGCGGTCGGAATGGCGAAGCACTCCGTTTTGATGTAAAGGCTGGGGTTGCCTGGATTCGTAGGCGTGGCACATCCAGGCGTCATGACGCGGTTTGGAAAAGCAAAATCGTCGTGGTTGAGTGTATTAGCCGGGTCATCTCCCGTCCCCCAGGTTGGCGTAAACGGCACGCCGTCGCTGGCCGTGAAGATCAGCCCGAGTTCCCATCCTTCGGTGGCCCACTTGGCCGGTCCGCTCCAGGATTTGGCAGAAGGAATTTCCCAGGTGCCATTCACCACCAGCGTGCGTCCAACGTTGAAATCGGAAAGACCGCGGGTCAGTTTCATATCGAACCAGTTCAAGCTGGAAATCGAATTCCCGAATGCGTCGCCAGCTAGCGTCGCCGAGCTGGTATCCATGCTCTTGCTCCAGGTGTAGGTGCCTTGTACCTGAAAGCCGTGGCTCATACGCTTGGCCAATTGCAATTCAAGGGCATTAAAATAAGAGCGGCCTTGATAAAACATTCCTCGAATTGAGCTATACGTTTCGTTAACCGGAACGTCATCAGCCGGCCATAAGTATCCGCAGCACATGGTTTTCGTTGGGATGGCCATGTTGGCATCATCTACACGGAATGGCTGGTGCACGCCTCGTGACCCCACATAAGCAACCAAGGCTGCCAGGGACGGGGTTAGCTGATACTGCATATTCAGGTTCCACTGCGTGACGTAGTTACGCTTGGGGCTAGATTCGATGTACGTTGACCGCAACTTCGCGTTTTTAGGATCGAAAGCCGCAGCAGGCGCCTTAGGGAAGGGCGGCGGCGGCGGTGACCCCGCCTTGGACGGAAAACGCAGCGACGCATATTGGAAAAAGGGAACGGCCTGTGTCTCCAGCAGAATGAACTCATAAGGAAGTGGTAGCACATCGAACAGACCAATTCCTCCGCGGACCGCCATTTTTCCGTTGCGGAATGGGTCCCACGCGAACCCGATGCGCGGTTCAAAGTTGTGGAGCGTCGGGTTCGACAACAAGAGAGGGCCAACACTGGCGCACTTCCCCGGGACATCCACCCCGCAGACGGGCAGTGTGTCGGACAGGTTGCGGAGATTAACCATTTTTCCGCTGATTTCTGTCGGCACCGTGGCCATCTCGTAACGCAACCCCAAATTCAGGGTAAGGTTACTCTTCCAGCGCCAGTCGTCCTGCACATAGACTCCGAAGATGCTCTGGCGAAAGTCACGGGGTTTAAGGGAGCTGGCGACTCCGCCGTTAAAACTGCTGGCCTTGCTCGTTGCAGCATTAGCGCTCAGAAAAGAGGACAATTTAGGGAAAGCCCAGATTCCATTCGGATCGGTAAGAGCTTTAACTTGTAGCAGCATGCGCTCGAACGCCCCGCCGAACTTGATGGAGTGTGTTCCTTTGCTCCAGAAAGCGTCGTCGTATGCCTGAAACGAATTCCACTTGTAGAAATAAGTTGGCAGTCCGCCCACACCTCCCGGCATGTCAGTAATACCGCCAACTTTCAGGTACGCCGCGTTCCGGCCGTCAAAAGCGCCTATCGAGGGATCGCCCGCCGCGGGATTAATGGCTGTTATACTGGCATTATTCGCAACACTTTCGTGGTTAAAGCCAAACCGGGCGGCATTGACAAAGGTAGGTGTGAAGCTGTGCGTCTCCTCCACCGCCACGATCTGTCTCGAGGACAAACTATTGAGCCCCACATTGTTGAATGCATCCGGGGAATTATACGGGGTCTTGTCATACAGGTAAGTGCCAAAGACCGCGTCCTTGTCGGAAAACTTGTGATCGATGCGGGTGGTGAGGAAATTTTCGTTGACAACTTGCTGGCCATTAATAGTGACGTCACAGGCGACGGCACTAAGAGGACACAGCAGCGAAGTCGCCGGCACGGGATACAGCGCTAGGTACTTTATTACGAATGGGTCGGTCGCTTGGTTGCGCGAGCTGATGGATGGCACCGTAAGTACGTTGGCAATCCCTTTCGACTGCCGGATGCCTTCATAGTCTGCGAAAAAAAATGTTCGGTTTTTGATGACTGGCCCGCCAATCGCGCCGCCAAACTGGTTCCGCTTGAAAGACGCTTTGGGAGCCGGGGGTGGAGCTTCAAAATAATTCCGCGCGTCGAGCGCACTGTTGCGGAGAAACTCATACACGCTTCCGTGAAGGCTATTCGTGCCCGAACGCGTAATGGCGTTGACCACGCCTCCGGAGGTCTTGCCGTACTCCGCCGAATAGTTACTCGTAAGAACTGAGAATTCCTGAATGGCATCTACGCCCAGGTTTCCACCGAGGACGCTGCCGGGCGCTCCGTTGGCGTAATCGTTCAGGCTAATGCCGTCCAGCCGGTAATTGTTCTGCTGCGGACGTGCACCCGAGATGGTCAACTGCTGGCCAAAGCCACGATTGCCGCGATCCGCGCCAGTCGAGAAGCTTGGCTGGGTCTGAATGGTGCTGACGCCGGGCTGCAAGGCGGCCAAATCGGTCCAACTGCGGCCGTTCAGCGGCAGCTCACGCACTGTCGTGGCGTTCACCACGGCGCTGATGTCCGAGCTGGCAAGCTGCACGGCAGGAGCTTCGGTGGTGACTTCGACGACAGTTTTCGCAGCAGACCCGACATGCAGGCTGATATCGAAGACCTGATGAGCTCCCACCGTAAGGGAGATTCCCTTACGAGTCTCGGTAGCGAACCCTGTGGTTGAGACCGTGACTTCGTATTCTCCGGCCAACAGGTTCGCCGCTATGAAGAAGCCGTCCGAGTTCGTCGTAACCGTCGTCGTAATTCCCGTCGCAACATTGGTGATCGAAATCTGTGCTTTAGGTACAAATTTGTCGGAGGAATCTGTGATGGTCCCGGAGAGCGTTGCTCCGGTCACTTGTGCGTCGGTTGGAATCGAAAAACAAATACTCAATATTAGGAGGACAGCACTCGCGCAGCAAAACAAATACTTTGTAGAATTTTTTCGAGAGGACACTGGATAACCTCCACGGTTGGCTTGAGCCTAGTGCAGAGTCCAGATTGATGCCTTAACGCAAAATTAATTTCTGTTTAGGTTTAAGTTCTGGTCCGCCTTCCCGGGGTTGAATAACCGGCAAAACTACGGTGAACGTTGAGCCCACGCCTAGTGTGCTTTCACACTCAATGGTACCACCGTGGGCACACGCGATTGCTTGGGCAATGGCCAGACCCAGCCCTCCGCTCTGCGCTTCGCCGCTACTTGATGGTGCGGCGCGATAGAATCGATCAAATATGAATGGTAAGTGTTCACTTGAGATTCCGATGCCCTGGTCTTGAAACCGCGCTCGAATTACACCGTCTTGAATCTCCATGGTTACGTGTATCCGGATTACATCCGGGGAGTACTTGATCGCGTTATCAAGAAAGATCAAGAACAGCTGGTGGAGGAAGGCTTCGTCCCCAGAGAAGGCAATCTCTTGGTTGAGGTCGCGTGTGATGGAGATATTCTTTTTGCGTGCTGCCGAGGCTGCCAGAGCGCAAGCTTCTTCGAGAACCTCGTTGATGTAGAGCGGCTCGGACTCCAGATGCAATTGCCCGGCGTCGGCCATCGAAAGTGTGAACAGACCTTCCACAATGCGGGTTAGTTTCTTAAACTCGCCGTCGAAGACACACAGAGTCTGGCGATACTCCTCAGCGCTCCGCGGTTTGGAAAGCAGAAGCTCTGTCTCGCCGTGGAGAACAGCGAGTGGTGTGCGCAGCTCGTGCGATGCATCCGTCACGAATTGACGCAACTGGAGAACAGCAGAATCAACGCTCTGTAGGAGATGATTGAAGGTGTCAGCCAATCGCCCCAGTTCATCGTGCGGAGTCGCAACCGGCAGCGGTGTCCAGAATCCTTGCCGGTTTGTGACTCTCTTGGCCATCAAGGCCGCGTGGCGGGTCAGCTCGGTGATAGGCGCAAGGCTTCTTCCTACGTACAGGGCCGAAATTCCGGCGGTCAGCAAGAGGCTCAGGGGCAGAAGTAGTAAAGCCACGCCTCCAAAGTTGTCCAGCACCCGGTTAGTGCCAAAAGTCGGGATGGCCACGGCAAAGACCCGCGGCTTGGTTCCTTGTTGAAATGGAATGAGCGCTAGTCGCAGCGATTCACCATTGCTGAGAGCTGCTATCCCAAAGGTGGGCCGTGAGACGGCAGGGTCTATGCCCCTTAGATCCATTGGAGCCGCAAGATTCTTGGACTTCTGAAGTACCTGGCCTGTGGGATCCAGGAGTTCAAAAAATTCGCCTGGAAGATCCAGCCTATTTATGTCCTGCGCATCGGGTTCAGCCACCATATCAGAGATGATAGGGCGAGCGGTCTCGAGTAATTGATTATTGAGTTGAGTATGTACAGCGTGTGCGAACAGACCCCAGAAGGCCACATAGGATCCAGCCAAAAGTACTCCGACCACGGTGCAGAATAGCAACATCATCCGCAGACGAAGAGTTTTGACCTTCATGACCCCGGCGTCCCCAGGCGGTACCCCATGCCGCGGACGGTATGGATCAGCTTTACCGAGCGGTCTTGGTCAATCTTCTGCCGGAGTCGATTGATGTAAACCTCAACAAGATTTGTTTCGCTGTCAAAGTGGGAATCCCAGACATGCTCAACGATTTCGCTGCGGGTGATAAGCTCGGGAGCACGAAGCAAAAGTAGTTCGAGAAGCGCGAATTCTCGGGAAGTCAAGGGAATCGTCTCTTTGTCCCGTAAAGCGCGGCGGCGGTGACGGTCGAGTAGAAGGTCTCCGTAACGAAGTTTTGCGTTGCTGCTATGGAAGCCCCGTCGAACCAGTGCTCGCACACGCGCAAGAAGTTCTGCCAGGACGAAGGGTTTCGTGAGATAGTCGTCGGCGCCTGCATCCAAGCCTTCAACGCGCTGTTCGATCAAACCTCGAGCGGTGAGCATCAGGACGGGCGCTTCTATCCCTCGCTGGCGCAATTCGCGGCAGACTTCGACTCCGCTGAGATCGGGCAAACGAACATCGAGAAGAATTGCGTCGTAGGGGACTTCCGCGCCTAACTCAAGCGCCTTCTGGCCGGTTTCAGCCACATCCACTGCGTAAGTGTTTTCCCTCAAGGCGCGTGCGATAAAGCTGGCGACCTTCCGTTCGTCTTCGACTAAGAGGATGCGCATAGCCTCGCTCAATATTCTCATAACGAGGCGCCCGGTGGACGGTGTCAAGTCATCTGCGAGTGGAATCCTCGTTCCGTTCCGAACCACGCGCCTCTTCAAAGGACATCAAATACGAGCACCTCGGCGCTTGTGGTGCCGTGTTGAGGCACGGCTACAAAGTAGCGCTTCAATTCGGGCACTAAGCGCGCTGTCCTCGCCATGGGGCCCGTAGTGACATTGGCCAGCAATTTGTAGCTGTCAGGGGTGGACTGTTGATAGATATCAACGGCGCCATCGCAAGCAGCGTAGACGCGTTTGCTCCCCGCATCGTACGTTATGTCATCAACGCCTTTGGTGATCGGGAAGGAGGTAACTTCTTTGCCCGACTGAGTATCCAGCACTGCGATCTGCCCCGTGCGGCATGCGACGAACAAGCGATGGTGCGCTTCATCCAAGGCCATGGCGACGTTGTTCTTGCACCGCGTCACAGGCCAGCTCTCTAGCAATTCACGCTTCTCCCGATCCACCACAGACACCTGGTTCTTGGATCTGTTATTTACATACATTTTCGAGGTGGAATTCTCCAGCGCCATGGCCTCCAGAGTTTCTCCGTCAATCTTGAGGTCGGCCAATTTCTTTCCTGCGCTCGTATCAATGACGCTCAACATCGAATACGTCTGATGAACGTCACCGCCGCCATTGTCAACATAAAGGTATTTTGTCGCCGGATCGTATCCAATGGAATCCGCATCCTCCAGGAGTTTCACGCTGGACGCCAGACTGTACGTTGTGCCGTCGAAGATCTTCAACTCTCCCGCATCGCCGTCGGTAACGTAGATGCGGTTCAGATCTTCCCGATAGAGCACGGCGTGCGGCTTGCCAATTCCATCTATTTTGTGAATTAGTTTGCCGGTCTTCAGATCAAACACGACCACAGCGTGGTAGCCCTCCGGCGTCGCAAACAGCCGCCCGCCCTTCAGGTCAATTCCGAAATGGTCGAAGTTCCCTTTAACCTCCGCCGGCAACTTCAGAGTTTGGACGAGCTTGATAGGCGCAGCCACCTGGCACCGGGCTTGGATTACGAATACCATGAGCATCGCGACAAGGACTAAGGACCGTTTCTTCATTTTCTCTCCTGAGATGGAATGCTTTTTCGTGAAACTGAATGCTAGCCGTCACTCGATGCCGCGCCGCGTTGGTCCGTGGCTCTCCCTGGCCCAATCGTTTCGGTTGGGGAAATCCCGGCTCACGCACGGAGCGTTTTGAGAAGCCGGTCAACCCTGGCGCGAAATCATCGTGGCCTGACACCGCAGAGGCCGCAACAGGGTGACCCCAGCTCTACTAGGGACAGCAGGACAGAGCATAATTCATTCATTGAGGTTCAGACTTAAAACAAGATTAATTTATGTTTAACTCGCCGGATCAAACCAAGTTAACTTGCCTGCGAAGAGTCTTTGCGATTCAACGCCATCTTCAACACTTCAGCCAAATGTATCGCCGGCTTGCCGGTGCCTTGAAGCACCTGCTCGCGACAACTGAACCCATCTGCAACAATCAATGTGTCCTGCGCGGCGTTCCGCACCGCCGGCAGTAGGACGCGTTCTGCCACAGCTTGGGACACCTCAAACTTGTCTTTCTGAAATCCAAATGGTCCGGCCATTCCACAGCATCCGGAATCTAGAGATTGCAGCTGTGCTCCCATCCTTCGCAGTAGCGCCTCCTCATGATTCATTTTCATCAGCGCCTTCTGGTGGCAGTGACCATGGAGAAGAACTTTTATCGGGAGCTTGGGGGGACGATAGTCCGGCGCGTGATTCTGCAGAAACTCACCGAGAAGGAATGTTTGGTTTCTCAGCCTCTCGGCGCGCTCGTTGGTGGGGAATAGATTGTGCAGCTCATCGCGAAACACAGAAGCACAACTCGGCTCCAGGACGACAATTGGCAGGCCTCTGTCAATCTGCGGACCGAGAGCAGTCATGATCTGGGTTAAGTTGTTTTTGGCTTGCTCAAGCATGCCGAAGTCATAAAGGGGTCGCCCGCAGCATAGCGGGCGTTGGGAGCAAAGCACTGTGAAACCTGCGTCCTCTAAGACTTCTAGCGCAGCCCGGCAAGTTTCCGGATGAAAGTAGTTATTAAACGTATCCACCCACATGATTACGTTCCCTGCCTTCGAGGGCGCCAAGTCCAAACTGCTGTCCACCCCCAAAATGGAACGGCGATGCCGTCCTAGCCATCGCCTAAAGCTCCTTGTCGCCAATCGCGGCAATTGCCGCTGCGGCGCTAACCCCAAGATTTTTTGCAGCAGGTGACGCAATCCTGGGGCCTGGCTCGAGAAATTTGCAAGTCCGGGGATCAGCGACCCAAGTCTTGCCCACTTCTCGATCAGTCCAAAGGCATAGGCGTTTAGCGGCCGCCACTTCTTTTCGTAATAGTGCGACAGAAATTCCGCTTTGTAGGTTGCAATATCGACGTTCGCCGGGCACTCCGATTTGCAGGCCTTGCATGAAAGACACAGCTCCAGTGCTTCTTTTACTTCTTCGTCTTCCCACCCACCACTTATCACCTCGCCCTGGAGCAACTCAAAAAGCATGTGAGCGCGTCCCCGCGTGCTGTGTTCTTCTTCAAGCGTCACCATATAACTCGGGCACATCGCGCCTCCATCACTCTTCCGGCACGCTCCGAGCCCGATGCATCGAAGGGCGGCCTTCGCAAATGAACCATCGTCATCGGGGAATTTGAAATGAGTCTTCGGTTCCAGCGGTTTATAATCCGCGCCTAGTCGCAAATTCTCCGTGGGCAAGTAGGCATTAACAACTTTGTGCGGATTTAGCTTATTGTCCGGATCCCAAGCGGCCTTGAATTCAGCAAAGGCCTTTATCAGCTCTGGACCAAACATTTTCGGGAGCAACGCGGCCCGCGACTGTCCGTCACCGTGCTCGCCGGAGAGCGAACCGCCGTATCCAATTACTAGATCAGCTGCACGGTCGATGAACTCCGCGTACTTCCGGATCCCGTTTTCACTTTGGAGATCGAAGCTGACGCGCATGTGGACGCAGCCATGTCCAAAATGACCGTAAAACGCGCCTCGGTAGCCGTATTCGTTCATCAGCTTGCGGATGTCCCTCAGGTAGCTTCCGAGCTTTTCCGGAGCCACCGCCGCGTCATCCCAGCCTTCCCATTCGGCCGGCGCACCGGGAGCAAACGCAGCTGCGCGTGGTCCGGCCTCGCGGATCTGCCACACCGCCCGCGCTTCGCTCTTTGAGTACAGCCGTGCGTTAGGTGCCTCGTTAACTTGTTTCAAGCGCTCGATGAGCTGCACGGCAAGATGATGAACCTTGTCCGGATCATCAGCGCCGAATTCCACTAGCAAAAACCCGCGACCCTCGGGAAGTAGATCCAGGTTGGGTGCTCCCTTCCTCTTGAGGCCGTCGACGATACTTCCTTCAAAACCTTCCAGTCCGATCGGATGGAGCTTCAATATTTCTGGAACATGATCGGCCGCGAAAAATGCATCTCGATATCCCAATCCAACAAGTGCGCGATGCTGCGGGCTGTGGATCAATTTCAACTTAGCTTCGAGCACGATTGCGCAAGTACCTTCTGTTCCGACGAGTGCGCGCGCGACGTTGAATCCTCTTTCAGGCAGCAGCTCATCCAGGTTGTAGCCGGAAACTCGTCGCGGAATTTGTGGAAAGCGCGCGCGAATCAAGCCTGCATATTGCTGCCGGATGCTGTCGAGCTTGCTGTAAACCGCACCGCGGCGGCCACCCTGAGTGGTGATGCTCACCACATCCGCCTCGCTCGTAGCGCCCACCGTCATCTGCGAACCGTCGTAAAGCAGGATTCGCAGCTCGTCGACATTGTCGACCGTTTTTCCTCCGAGCAGTGAATGCGTTCCACACGAGTTATTCCCAATCATCCCGCCGATTGTGCAGCGATTGTGGGTGGAAGGATCGGGAGCAAAAGTTAGCTGATGAGCCTCTGCGCGATTGCGCAAGGAGTCCAGAACGACGCCTGGCTGAACTCGCGCGAATTTCGCGCCGGTGTCAAGCTCCAGGATCTGGTGCATATACTTGGTGAAATCCAATACCACCGCGACATTGCAACATTGGCCGGCCAAACTCGTACCCGCCCCTCGCGCCAGCACGGGAGCGCCATACTTTCTGCATGCCGCTACGGCTGCGACCACATCCGACTCATCGCGGGGCACGACCAAGCCAATGGGAATCTGCCGGTAATTCGATCCGTCCGTGGCATACAGCGCCCGGCTCCCACGATCGAAGCGCACTTCGCCCTTTATTGTCCGCTTCAATTCTTTCTCTAGTTCCGCCGCCGCAGAGAACGAATCTACCGGTTTTGCATGCGAGCTCAACGGCAACGGGGTAAGTTTGTGCACGGTCTTCTTAGATTGGATCAGTAAGAAGCAGAATAGCAGTTGAAAGATAAGTTTTCGTATCTGATTGTTTCAGAGTTTTGCTTCTTTCGGTGCGAGCGTAGCGCGCAATGCTGCACCTGGGAGTTCTTCGTCCGGTTTCATCCAAAACGCCATCATTGCACCAATCAACAGCAATCCCATGCTACCGAGAAAGGGAAGCGTCCAATTTCCGGTCTTGTCGATCACATATCCGAAGACTAGAGGAGAAACTATGGCGGCCAGCGCCGAGCCGGTATTCATTAGGCCGCTCGCTGAACCAGAAAACCGCGGTGCGATATCCATGGGGATAGCCCACATAGGTCCAATCGTGAACTCCGAAAAAAAGAACGCGAGGCTCAGAAAAACCGCCACCCACGTAAGATTGTGCAACAGAAGAATCGGAAGCATCGAAGCTAACGAGCAGACGAAGCCAGCGACCACCAGATTCCGGCGAGCTTTGTTGCGGTCGCCTGTCCTCTCAAAGATCCGGTCGCTTACAACCCCACCTAGCGTATTACCCAATACGCCAGCGAGGAAAACGCCGGCCGAAAAGAGCGCCGAGCTCTTCAGATTGAGTCGGTAGCTGTGCAGAAAGAAAGACGGTATCCACGCTAGATAGAGCCAGAGCGTCCAACCGTAGCAGAAATAGACGGCGGTAACAGGAAGCATCCTACGGGCTAGCAAGAGCCAGGGCACAGTTTCTCTGTTCTTTCGTGCCACGTAGCTCGGCAAATGGTCCAGTTCAAGGGGGGTGATGCCCGGGTGATCGCGGGGATCATCCCGAAAATACAAAGCCCACGCGATGACCCAGGCTAGGCTGACGATACCAAGAAAGATGAACGAACCTCGCCACGTTACGGCGACAATCAACCAAGCCACTAGAGGTGGTGTCAACGCATTGCCCAACCGCGCACTGGCATGGGTGATCCCCTGAGCAAACCCCCGTTTTTCTTTTGGCGTCCAGTCACTCATTGCGCGCGTCGCCGTGGGAAACGTCGCCCCCTCTCCAAACCCAAGCATGACACGAAGAAAAATCACTGCCGCTAGGCTGCTGACCGTACCTGTCAACAGGGTGGCGGACGCCCAGATTACGCCGCAGACCGTCAGTCCAATGCGCGCTCCGAACCGGTCGCTCACCCAACCACCGATAATTTGGAAGATCAGGTATGGATAGGCAAACGCGGAGTACACAAACCCGATTTGCGTGTTAGTCAGATGCAGGTCGCGTTCAAAGACGGAGGCCACCGTACTCACATTGTTTCGGTCGATGTAAGTGATCCCGTACATCAAGCAAATCAGAAATAGCACGATGGCGGAGGCGGAGAATGTTTTTGCGGATATCGGGGCTACTTTAGGATTGGCGGCCATTCAGTGTGTCCGGCATTGCGTAGGGGCTTTGCTTCCATGCTGGTATAAATTGCGCATTAACTGGCCCCAAGTTCACGTTCTGGCGCCGTACCTGTCGGGTCGAGCTGATCGAGGGCGGCCAAAAGCCCGCCTTTTTTGTGGGGTATCCCCGCCAGCCGCAAGCCCATTTCAATTCCGCTGAGCGTTCCCATCAACATCAAATCGTTGAAGTGTCCTAGATGCCCGATGCGGAAAACTTTGCCTGCCAGTTTTCCTAAGCCGGCCCCGAGCGACAGGTCAAAATGATCGAGGATAGTTGCTCGTAGTTGGTCTGCGTCATGACCGTGTGGAGTGAAGACAGCCGTGACGGTACTCGAGTACTCGTGAGGCAGGCTACAGACAATTTCCAGGCCCCATTCCCAAACCGCCGCACGGACTGCTTTCGCATGGTGCTCGTGCCGGCGAAATATGTTTGCCAGGCCTTCTTCGCGCATCATCCGCATGGCCTCTTGCAAGCCGTAGATGAGGTTGGTGGCAGGTGTATATGGGAAAAACCCGGTGTCACTGGACTTCAACATTCCTTGCCAATCCCAATATGCCCTGGGCATTTTCGCGGTCTTGGTTGCCGAAAGGGCCTTCTTCGAAACGGCCGTAAAGCTCAGACCAGGAGGATTCATCAAGCCCTTTTGCGATGCCCCGACTGTGACGTCAACCTCCCATTCATCATGGCGATAGTCGATCGAACCTAAAGAGGAAATCGCATCCACCATCAGCAGCGCAGGGTGGCCGGCGCGATTCATCACGCGGCGCAGCTCGGCGATTCCGCTGGTTACCCCTGTGGAAGTCTCATTGTGGACCACAAGCACAGCTTTGATAGCGTGGCCCTTGTCCGAGTGCAATCGTGACTCCAGCTCTCCAGGCGCGGCGCCCGCCCGCCAGTTCCCAGGCACGCATTCCATCTGAAAGCCCATCTTTTGAGCTAGTTTCCCCCACAGTTGCGAAAAGTGCCCGGTCTCAAAGATCAAGATGCGGTCGCCCGGAGAAAGCGTGTTGACCAGCGCCGCCTCCCAAGCACCTGTGCCAGAAGACGGATACATCACCACCAAGGAAATTGTTTGGAAAATTGAGCGCAGACCTTCTAAGACTTCCATTGCCAATTTCGCAAATTCGGCGCCACGATGATCGATGATGGGCCGGCTGATGGCTCGCAGAACTCGATCGGGAATGTTTGAAGGACCGGGAATTTGTAAAAAGTGACGGCCGGTATGAATCATAGGGTTGATGATCCTGCTGCGAACAAGCCCGCGACCGGTATGCTGAACTCGCCCAAGACGTCCCATTCACAAAACATACCGGCGTCTAGACGACTTGCAGCGGCCTTAGGCATCCCGCCACGTGGCGGACCCGCAACCAGAATACGGATGCATTAGATCCCCTTGGAAAGCCAGCGCGCCAGAGCATACCTTAGCTGTTGCGATGCGAGCTTAACGTTAGATTAATTTGCTTTTATCTGTCTCAGTGGCCAAGCACAATTTCTACACGGACGCGGGAAAAACAAGCAAGGACACGTCGGCGCCGATCGCTCTACAAATGAGTTGATCCAAGTCGGCCACTTGACCATCCTGCAGGCTGATCTCCGCTTAGGAGACATTAACGTGCAAAGATAAATGAAACCAACCGTGCTTCCTTTTCCGACGTGTTCTTAAATGTGCGCGTTGGCGCACCCTTGTCTAGCCACACAAAATCCCCAGGCCGCATCGAACTTTTTGGATTCTCTCCACTCGTAGCGGACAGTGCGGTGTCGAGTGCAACAACCAATACCGAATGGCCAGGGTCGCCCACGTTCATGCTGTGGTGTGGCAGCAGGCGAATGAGCGTCACCCTTGTCTCCTTGGTCTCAAACTGCGCTTGATCCTTATGCGTTGGGACCTGTGGTGCTGCTCCAGCCGTGGGGCAGTTAAGCTCTTGGCTGGCAATCACAGCAGCACAGAGATTGCGCGCTCCCTGCTGAGGCAAGAGAAGCTCTACTGTTACGTTGCGGTAGGTGCTGTCGCCCTCGATCGACGTCGAATGCACATACCCGCGCCTCTGAAGCCGCACTTGACCGTCGGAGAGTCTCTGGCGTACGTCCGGTTTATCGGGAGCCCGGACAATGACTTCGGAATTGCTCATCATGATGCTAATCGCGTCAAATTCATGCTGGTGCAATTGAACCGTGCCGCGGGGAGGGACTTCGACCTCATACACGTTCACGTATTCGTTATGCAGCGCAAGGTGATGATGAGGCTCGGAAGCTAGCGGAATAACGGAGGTCATCTGTGCAGAGATCGCCAGGGGGGGACAACACATCAGGATGAATAACGCCGGTCTCGCGAAAGTGTTTCTGACAACTGAGTAAGTCCGCACTTTTACCTCAAGATTCCGCCTTTATCATAACCCACGCCTTGGTTCAGAGCTAAGCGCCTGTGTGTTCTGCCTCAGCTGAGAAGCGGCGGAAGGCCGTTCATCCGTCGAGCTAGAGAAGCGAACGTAGAGTGAAATGGCCCGTTTGCGCCAACTGGCCAGGAGAGCCCGTTGTGTTAGGGGGATGGCGGCGGCTAAAGAAAAGCAAAAGAAAGCTTGCATGTGAGCTTGTGTTGTAGTTAAGTATATCACTAGCAATCGATCCAAGGTAGTCGCTCGCACCCGAGTACCCGAGTACGCGAGGGAAGACCCTGACCCGAACGTAAAGAAGCATAAGGAGAATGAATATGAAAGCCCTTCGATTTATATTGACGGTTGTTCTGCTGTCGCTCTCTACCCAGGCTTTCGCGCAGTCCGTCGCGCAAAAGTCCTTCGATACACTGAAAACTCTGGCGGGTTCGTGGGAAGGCCATTTGACAACCGTCCCGCAGCAAGCCGACATGGAAGGCAAGCTCATGCAGGTCTCGCTTCGCGCGACTTCCATGGGTAACGCACTCATGCATGAGATGACGGGAGCTGGAAGACCCGACGATCCCATCACCATGCTTTATTTGGATGGCGATCGTCTGCTGCTGACTCATTATTGTGACGCCGGCAATCGGCCTCGTATGGTGGGCAAGGTGTCGCCGGACGGAAAGACGGTAGAATTCGACTTTCTCGACGTCGCCGGTAGCACGCAGTACGGCCACATGCACCATGCAGTGTTCACGGTGATCGACGCGAACCATCACACCGAGGATTGGACGTACATGATGCCCGGGGACAAGCCGGTCCACGCGCACTTCGACCTGCAGCGGACAAAGTGACGGACGGCCTCTCCTGTAAGGCGAACTGGAAGCCCTGATGGACCGTGAGTGGAACGACAGTCAGCCGATCTACCGCCAGCTGCGGGACCGCGTCGTCGCGATGATCCTCGACGGAGTCCTTAAGGAAGGCGATTCGCTGCCTTCGGTGCGCACTGTCGCGGCCGAATATCGGGTCAATCCACTCACCGTCCTGAAGGGGTATCAGCAGCTGGTCGACGAGCAGCTGGTCGAGAAGAAGCGAGGTCTCGGCATGTTCGTCAGGGCCGGTGCTCGCAATCTGCTGCTGCGGGGCGAACGCCAGAAATTTCTCACGGAAGAATGGCCCAGAATCCAGGCAACCATTCAGCGGCTCGGCCTGACAGCGGAAGAACTGCTGGACGCTGGCCTAAGCCGCCGGTCGAGGTCTAAAGCCAAAGAGGAGGAACGATAAATCCATGGCATGCATAAAAGCACGCGGCTTGCGCAAGGCGTTCGGAACAACCGTCGCGCTAGACGGCGTCGATTTGCGTGTCGAAGAGGGCCGCATCCTCGGGCTCATCGGACCCAACGGCGCCGGCAAGACCACCGCGCTCAACGCGATTCTTGGACTCACGCCCTACGAGGGAGAACTCCGGGTGCTCGGACGCGATCCTTGGACCGCGCGCGATCAACTTATGCGGGATGTCTGTTTCATTGCCGATGTTGCCGTGCTGCCGCGCTGGGTGCGGGTTTCGCAGGCGCTCGACTACCTCGCCGGCGTGCATCCGCGATTCGATCGTGTGAAGGCCGAGGGTTTTCTTGCGAAGACCAACATCAGGCGCGCCAGCAAGGTCAGAGAATTGTCGAAAGGCATGGTGACCCAACTGCACCTCGCTCTGGTCATGGCCATTGACGCGAAATTGCTGGTGCTAGACGAGCCGACGCTGGGCCTCGACATCCTATATCGCAAACAGTTCTACGATACCCTGCTGAACGACTACTTCGATCGCAACCGCACCATCGTCGTGACGACACATCAGGTGGAAGAGGTCCAGCACGTCCTCACCGATCTCATGTTCATCCATCGCGGCCGCATCGTATTCGATTGCAGCATGGAGGAATTCGAGTCGCGCTATCTGGAAGTGATGGTGCATCCGGAGCATATCGACGCAGCACGGGCGCTCAAGCCGATGCACGAGCGCCAGGGGTTCGGGCGCAGCATCCTGCTGTTCGATGCTGTCGATCGTAACCAACTCACCGCGCTTGGCGACGTGCGCACACCCAGCATCGCCGACTTGTTCGTTGCGGTGATGGGCAATCAGGTCGGCCAGGCACAAGGAGCGGCTAGATGAACACTCAATCTCATGCCATGCCCGAATCTCCCCTCGAATCGCTTGTAATCGCGCCCGCGGTCATCTCGGGGACTCGGCGCATGTACTGGTCGGTGCGACGCGAATTGTGGGAGAGCCGTTCGATCTATATCGCTCCGCTGGCCGCCGCCGCCGTTTTTCTGTTCGGATTCTTGATCAGCACGATTCATCTGCCGGACAAGATGCGTGCCGCGTTGGCGCTCAACCCGGTGCAGCAGCACGAGTTGATCGGACAGCCGTACAGCTTCGCTGCGATTCTGATCATGGGGACCGCTTTTATCGTCGGGGTGTTTTACTGTCTCGACGCGCTGCACGGCGAACGTCGCGATCGCAGCATCCTGTTCTGGAAATCGCTGCCGGTTTCCGATCTCACCACAGTGCTCTCGAAGGCGAGCATCCCGCTCCTGGTTCTCCCGCTGCTCACCTTCGTGATCGTGGTGGCCACGCAGTTAATCATGCTGCTGCTTAGCATCGCGGTACTGCTGGGGAGGGGACTGAGTGTCGCGATGCTATGGAGACAGTTGTCGTTGTTCCAGATGTCGCTGATGCTGCTCTACCACGTTCTAACCGTGCATGTGCTCTGGTATGCGCCCATCTACAGCTGGCTGCTAATGGTATCCGGTTGGGCGCGGCGGGCTACATTTCTATGGGCCTTCTTACCGGTGCTCGCGATCTGTGTCGTCGAGAAGATTGCCTTCAACACTTCGCATTTCGCGGCCATGCTCGGGTATCGCTTGAGCGGTGGTACGGAAGGCGGCGCCTTCACAGCGGATATGGTCTCGATGGATCCGCTGACACAACTCACTCCGGGGAAATTCCTGAGCACCCCGGGTTTGTGGCTCGGTCTGGGCGTCGCCGCGATATTCCTCGCCGCCGCGGTCCGGCTACGCCGCTATCGCCAACCGATCTGATTCGCCGGCGGATTTGGATTCCATTTTTTCAAGTAAGGGAAATCAAATATAAGCACAGCTGTATTGCAGAAGTTACGTTGTCGGTATACTGAGCATCCAACTAGACTGCAACCTTGGACGACCCAACGTGATCTTCCCGGAGGCAGCGGGCAAATGCAACCTGTTATTGGCAATCGATTGAGCAAGATGGCGTCAGTGTTTGTCTTAATTGCCGTTTGCGGTATCTGCTCCTTGGGAGTTGCGGCGCAGCAGCAGGGACCGCTCCCCCCGCCCACCTCGTCGAGCACTGCTCATGCTCGACTGGGCGACCCTCCGGGTACGCCCGCCTCCACTTCCAAGACCTCCGAGTCAAAGGCTTCAGATCGACCCCCCTCGATGCCTGTGGAGCAAATTATTCAGCGTTTCGCGGCTCGTGAGGCGGAGTTCAAGACAGAGCGCGACAACTACACTTATACCCAGACCTTCATCATACAAACGATCGATAGTGACGGCATGCCCGATGGCGAGTACCAGATGAAGAGCGATGTGCTGTTTACCCCCGCGGGTAAGCGCTATGAGAAGGTAACTTACGCACCGGCCTCAACATTGCAACGCATTTCTATGTCGCAACAAGATTTGGACGACCTCGAGCACGTCCAGCCTTTCGTCCTTACCACCGAGGAGTTACCCAAGTACGACATCAAGTACGTCGGCAGGGAACAAGTGGATCAGCTCAATACTTACGTCTTCGATGTGGGACCCAAGAAACTGGAAAAGAATCAGCGGTATTTTCAGGGACGTATCTGGGTAGACGATGTGGATCTAGAAATTGTTAAGACGGATGGGAAAGCCGTGCCCGATATCAGGAAAAAGGGCCAGGAAAACGTTTTTCCACGATTTGAAACCTACCGTGAAAATATCGAGGGCCACTACTGGTTTCCCACATACACGCGCGCGGACGATGTTTTACAATTCAGCACCGGTGGAGTGCACATCCGCATGACGGTACGTTATGCCAACTACAAACGATTTGGCGTAACGATCAAAATCGGCCCTGCCACACAGCAAGACCATCCTTAGACCTGGGCTTGCGATTGCGGCACTGCTGGATTTCCTAGCCTTAGGTCCTTTTTAACAGCACAATAACGCCGAGCATTTTGTGCCTGCGTAATGGCAAAACCGCAGGTCCGCGAGGGAAGAATGCGCACGCAAGTGGGGATTGTAGGCGCGGGCCCTGCCGGGCTGATGCTTTCTCATCTTCTGCACCTGGCGGGCATTGAGTCCGTCGTTCTGGAACTGCACAACCGGCAATATATCGAAGAGCGCGTGCGCGCCGGTGTCCTGGAACAAAATACTGTCGACCTTTTGAATGAAACTGGTGTCGGCGACCGTCTGAAAAAGCAGGGTCTCGTGCATTACGGGATTGAACTTCGATTTGGCGGCCGAGGTCATCGCATTGACTTTAAAGAACTCACCGGCGGCAAAGCCGTAACAATTTATGCGCAGCATGAAGTTTTAAAGGACCTTATTAGCGCGCGCTTGGCCGCCGACGGTCAACTTCTTTTTGAAGCTGCAGACCTCACGGTGCAAGACCTCGTTGGCGCAGAGGGACGATCCGTTATCCGTTTTCGCAAGGATGGCGCGGCGCACGAATTGGTTTGCGATTTTATCGCCGGCTGCGATGGATTTCACGGTGTATGCCGCTCCTCAATTCCGGCAGGAGTGCTGACGACTTACGAGAGAAACTATCCGTTCGCGTGGCTCGGAATTCTTGCCAAGGCGCCACCGTCTTCGCAAGAACTCATCTACGCTAATCACGATCGCGGATTCGCGTTGATGAGCATGCGCTCGCCCGAGATTACGCGGCTTTATATTCAATGTCCTCCAGAAGAAGATATTGCCAATTGGCCGGATGCCAGAATTTGGTCTGAACTTCACCAGCGTCTCGCGGCCACGAACGGCTTCAAGCTCAATGAAGGCCCGGTGCTCCAGAAGGGGATTACCGGCATGCGGAGTTTTGTGGTGGAACCGATGCAGTACGGGCGCCTTTTTTTGGCGGGTGATTCGGCGCACATTGTTCCCCCCACTGGCGCAAAGGGACTCAACCTCGCAATAGCGGACGTGCGCATCCTGGCCAACGCGATCATCGAGTTTTATCGGTCTGGGAATACGCAGTACCTGCAGGAATACTCGCAAACATGTTTAAGACGCGTCTGGAAAGTGCAGCGCTTTTCTTGGTGGATGACGTCAATGCTTCATCGGTTTGATGATGACAATCTCTTTGACCGCCGGCGGCAGATCGCGGAACTGGATTACGTTACCAGCTCGCACGCCGCATCGCAGACGCTTGCTGAGAACTACGTGGGTTTGCCGATGGAGTGACCTGCCAAAAAGTTTTAGTTGGCCTATGGTTTGCTCATCCACACGATGCTCACGCCTATGCACACGATTAGAACACCAACCCAGCGCTGCAGGCTGATTCTTTCTCGCAGGAATAAAACCGCGCCTAGTGCTCCCGCTGCATAGCTCAGAGCGGTTATCGGAACCACAAAGGTAACGTTTTCGATGGAGAGCATTGCCAGCAAAGCGAAAAAGCCAATTGTCATCAGCGCAAGTCCGATCCACATCCATCCGACGCGCATCGCGCGATAGACGAATCTTAGAAGGGAAGCGGGGCGGAAGTCCGTAACTTCTCCGAGTTTCTTCATGGCCCGCGTTATGCAAAGCTCGCCGCCAGTACCGGCCACGATGACAAGGAAAAGAACAAATGCTTCATGCACCGGTGCGCTCCAGTGTGGTCCTATGGGGCGTGCGCCCAACGACGAGAACGCCGATACAAATGACGGCAATTCCAGCCCAGCGCAGCGGAGAAACCGATTCATCGAGAATAATGTAGCTGAGAATAGCGACTACCGCATATGAAAACGCCGAGGCGGGTTGTACGTAGCTATAGTCCGCCCAAGTCAGCACCAGCATGTATGCCACGAAAAAAGTCAGCAGCGACGCGATGCCCAGCCAGATAAAACCTGACCCGGAGATGCGCATTAGGACGTGCGAAAGGTCTGCCGGACGCCAGTCTGTGGCAGCGCCGACGCCCTTCATGCCTTTGCTGAGTAGCACGTTGCCGAGTGGGGCGAAAAGGACCATCACTAAGAGCAATAGGTAAGTTTTGATATGCAGCGCGGGCGAATCTTTCATCCGCTGTTATGGCCTTTCACTGGCTATTTACGCACTAAATTCGTTTGGATCAGTAGTACGCAGCTAATTCTGTGTAACCATCTATCCTTCTGTTGCGTCGAACGAACATCAACTTATGGGCCCGCTGGCGCAACCAGGGGCTTCGGTCTGAGTCATGCCAGACGTAACATAAGTAATTCGGAATTCTTCATGAGTACTCAAGTCTACTTGATCTGCGTGTGATGCTAAAGCTAGCAATCATTTTTCCTGTGACACGTTGCGTAACGCTTTTTTAACACTTGTTTTCGGAGCATGAAGATGGTGAACTTCATCTACCAGCGCAAGAGTTCTGGGATGGCCAAGGCTACTAGTCTGCGTATCCACGTGGTGCCATGACCTCATTCGCTGAGTCTATTTTTCTTTTCATCGCAGCAATCCCATTTATCTACTATCTTATTGCCCTCTACAGCTCGATGCGATTTTTCTGGGTTTCTGGCAGATATAAAAGACAGACCGCTGATTTCACGCCCCCCGTCAGTATTTTAAAGCCTAACAGGGGCCTTGATCCGGAGGCCTATGAGAACTTCGCCAGCTTTTGCCGCCAGGACTACCCGGATTACGAGATTCTGTTCTGTGTCGGAGAAAATGATTCTGCTCTTCCGGTCCTAGAGAAGCTAAAGCATGATTTCCCGACGCTACGCATTCGTATCCTCGAGGGCTCGGAGTGCGACGCGACAAACGATAAAGTGGCGAAACTAGGGCGCCTGGTGAGTCACGCGGATCACGAAGTGCTGGTCATTAGCGATAGCGACGTTCGCGTTCGACCAGATTATTTGCGATCGGTGGTAGCTCCGCTCAGCGACCCCAAAGTGGGCGGTGTGACTTGCTTGTATGTCTCCATTCACGCCGATACACTGACGCAAAAACTGCAGTCCATCGGAATGATTTCAGATTTTTATCCAGGTATTTTGACGGCCTGGCAACTGGATGGTGTGCAGTTTGCTCTCGGACCGACCATCGTAACGACGCGCGCCAAGATCGCGGGCTTCGGCGGATACCGCGAGATTGAGAACCGCCCAGCAGATGATCTATTGGTTGGCCGGCTGATTGCCGAGCAAGGATATCGGGTCGAACTACTTGCCTACGTGGTCGAAACGGTCGCGGACTTTCAATCATTCAGCGATCTAATCCACAAGCGCATTCGATGGATGACGGTGATGCGACATATGCGGCGCTGGGGCCACCTGGGATTGATTTTTACTCTAGGATTGCCGTGGTCTGTCGCGGCCGTTGCATTACATCCTTCTTTGTTGGTCGCGGTGGCCTATTTCGGGAGCTATGCAATTCTACGATTCGCGTTGGCGTCGGTCATAGGTGTCTGGGGAATGAAACAGCGTGGCATTTGGAAGACGATGTTGCTTATTCCGTTGTGGGACGCAATGGCGTTCCTGATTTGGCTGATCAGCTTTGGACGGAAGAGTATCCGGTGGCGGGATATCGATTATTACATTTCTGAAGGGAAACTCGTGCCCGTTACGCCGGGCTCCTCGCAGACCTGAAGTGATTCAGCGGCTTCGGGACACACAAGATTCGCCTAGCGCTTCCGCGTGCTTCCCACAGCCACGGTGGATTTCTCCACGCGTGCGTCCGCGCCAGAGATTCTGGACGGTAAGGGCATCTGAATTCGCCTATCATTTTTTGGCTCTCGCCAATTAACTTGAGGCAGCATCAGCGACGCATCGACGCGATCGCGATATTTGACGGCAATGTTCATCAGCGAGTCCAGAAGGGAATTGGACAGCAAGTGCGGGCGCAAGCCGAGGTCAATTAACTTAGAGTGCTTGGCGTTATAGTAGTGCTGCTCCGCTTCGACACGCGGGTCAGGAATGTGGTCGATCTCCACGGCCATACCGAGTTTCTTGCCCGCGGCTTTCACTATATCCGCGAGTTCGAGCACGGAGAATTGCTCCGTGAACTGGTTATATACGCGACATTCGCCCTGGGTAGCGGGGTTTTGACAGGCAATCTCGATGCAGCGAACCGTGTCCCGGATATCTAGAAAGCCTCGCGTTTGTCCGCCCTTTCCGTAAACGGTGAGCGGCTGGCCAATGGCGGCTTGGATACAGAAACGATTCAGGACCGTTCCGAAAACTTCGTCGTAATCGAAACGATTGATGAGAGCTTCGTCCAATGCAACTTCATCGGTCATCGTTCCGTAGACCACACCTTGGTTCAGATCGGTGGCACGCAAGCCCCAGATCTTGCACGCGAACATCATGTTGTGGCTGTCGTGCACCTTCGACAAGTGATAGAAGGAACCAGGCTGCTTGGGGAAGGGCAGCACGTCCCTTCGTCCGTTGTGCTCGATTGTTATGTACCCCTCTTCGATATCGATATTGGGCGTGCCATATTCGCCCATCGTTCCCAGCTTGATGAGGTGGCAGTCAGGCTGGAGTTCTCGGATGGCAAAGAGCAAGTTCAGGGTGCCCACAACATTGTTTACCTGCGTAAACACGGCGTGTTTACGGTCAATCATCGAATACGGAGCGGAGCGTTGCTCGGCAAAATGGACGATGGCTTCCGGTTGAAACGCCGTCATCATGGAGGTCAAAAAGTCGTGGTCGGTCACGTCACCAACGTAGAGTTCAATAATTTTTCCGGTGAGTTCTTGCCACACCCTAACGCGCTCCGCGAGCGGCCGAATAGGAGTTAGTGTCTGAACGCCTAGCTCGTGATCCCACTGGCGGCGGACGAAATTATCTACGATGCAGACGGCATGTCCCTTTTGCGACAAATAGAGGGCCGTTGCCCAGCCACAATAGCCGTCGCCTCCCAGTACGGCAATCTTCATGTGCCTTCCTCCATCTGGATTCTAGCATTGTAGCGTGACTTCAAAGTGTAGCAGCGTAATTGGGAGCTACCTACGACCTTCGTGTTTCTGGGCGATTACGAGGCCACGCGGAGTCGGGAGTAAAACAGTAGAAATCAGGCCTTCCCGCTCTAGCCGAAGCGTTGCCTCACGTACCACCTGAAAATGCGAACTGGCATCGTGAACGACGATCAGTCCATTCGGATCCAGTTGCGGAAGAAAGCGACGGATCTCCTGCTCGCGGATTTTCAAATCGCTGTCGCTGAATAAGATGTCGATCGCCCCGTCAATCCGAGTTTCGAGACTCGACTCATTGCGATATTCAATCCAGCTTCCAAGTCCGGAAGCATCTATGCGTTCCTTGGCTTTGGCGAAAATTGCGGGATCGTACTCGATCGTTATAATCCGGCCGAAGCCGTTAGCCTTCAAACCTTCCGCCATCTTGATCGCGCTGTACCCGATAAACGTACCGGTTTCCACGATCAGCTGTGGCTTGACCGTGGTGACCAGCGACTTCAGGAAATCAAGGACCTCTAATTCTGCAGTTTGCGAATCGGCCATCCGCCAGCGCTCCGGGTGGGGGCATTCTGAGGTCGCGGGCACGTATTCATTCTGAACAGATTCCCCTAGTTCATTAACACGCTCGAGGATGTGGTGCCCTTCGTTGCGCTTCACGAAGGGCGGAACAATCACGGCAACCAACATTGCACCGGCAGCGATCGCTAGCACAGACAGAATAGTTACGGCTCGTCCATCGGGGAGGCCCAGCGCCTTGCCGAAAACTGCCGATCCGAGCGACAAACAGGCGCCCGTTAGAATCAACCATTCGCCGAGAACGAGTCCATTTGGTCTTTGGAAGTCAACTTGACGCTGGCCCTCGCTCCAAGTAAACAGGCCGATCGCCACGCTTGCGATGAGTGCCCATATCGCAGGCGAATTAAGGGGTATAGCTTTTTGACGAAACGCTAGCTGGACCAACACCATAGTCCAGCCCACGATCCATCCGGTGGTTACCGCCGGGCAGACGACGTCCAGTGCAGACAAGGCTCCCCAGCCGGCAGAATGAGTCAGCGCTAGTCTGCGGCGCCGCAGATCAGCGCGCAAGACGAGAAGGATTCCGGCGAGAAGGGCCAGAGGAAGCAGAATCCAGATCATCGGCACGGAAACAACAGTGGCAGAAGTCATAGTGTCGCGCGATCCCTTGAACCGCTCCAACGATTTAGAGCAGTGTCGCTCTGGATCTGGGTTGGGGGTAGTAAAGATCTGTCATTTGTGGGAACAGTCGGAGCATTCGACTGACCCGCCGGCTGACCGGAACTGGGAACAGGATGGTTTGTCAGCAGAATTTTGCCTCCGCTAATGGCGACTATGTTGAGTTCGTCATGGCCCATCAATTTATCGAAACGCGGCACCTCCGAGCTATAGGCCACCAGGTAGTAGCGCCGTGGCTCACGCCATAAGTTCTTCAATGCAGGATCGTCTATAAAGACTGGCGGCGCTCCGGGCGCGTAAGAGCCATATTCGACGTTGTTCCAGCGCCCGTTTAGAAGCAGTGCGTCGCGGTTAGTATAGAAAAACATCGAGGAAAATGTGTAGTAGTGATGATCCACAATTAATTTGCCAGGCGGCGATTGGAGAACGGCTTCTGCGAGCAGCCGCGAGGAGAGATAAGGATCAAAAACCACCAGGGCAAGCCGAGCGGCGTGGGAAAACAAAACCATCATCAGCGCAGCAGCGAGAAAAGCTCGCTCGCCTAGCCATCGAAATGTTCCCAGCGCGCCGACAACAAAGGCTACGGCGGCAACAGCTAGGGGCCAGCGAAGATAGGCAAAGGATTCAAACGTCAGGTCCGCCATGTGGCCCAGCGAAAGCGTGTACGCGCTGGGGTGAGAGCTTAATGCTCCGGAGATATCACCCGGCGTGGAAACATGTCGCACAGCGAAGAGAATCACAAACGCGGCAGCCGCCGCTACAGCCGCAATGCCACTAAGCGCGCGAGTTCCTCGCCGGACCCAAACGCTACCTGCAGCCATAGCCGAACCGAGCAGCAAGGCAAGCGCAGGGTAGCAAGGCATCGAGTAATATTCTTGCGTGGTAGAAAACGTGAAGAATATCAACATAAAACCGGTCCAGCATAGCGCGAGTAAACGCACGCGACCGGCGCGGTCCATGGGCTTAAATGAAAGTTTTGCAACTGCCGGGAAGTAAACGCTCCAAGGAAATAGCCAGATGAGATGCAACAACCAGAAATATAGCCTGGGCACGGTATTGTAATCGCGGGGATACCGCAGATTGAGAAACCGCAGGACCTGTTCGTTGATAAAATAAAACCACAAGAAACCGTGATATTCGCCAGGTCCACTATGAAGCGCCGTAGAAAAATACGGCGGGTTCCGCAAGGTCGCCAAGACGTGCCAGGGCGCCGCAATCAGCAAGGCAACCAGCAAACCGGTGAAAGGGTGCAGGCGCTTCCAGGACTTCGCTGAAAAAAGTTGGCCGGTAAGGAGAAGAAAGATCAGCGCTGTGGCTACTGGGAAAACGACTCCGATTAAGCCTTTGAAGAGTAGGCCCGTGCCAAGACTGGCACCCATCACCAGAGCCCAAAAGCGCGGATGCGGTTCTTGCTCATCGAGAGCGCGCACGAACGCCCACATGGCCAAAGCGATCGTGCACGTCAACATGACGTCCGGTATCAGAATGCGCGTAAATAGAAACAAGCCGATGCAAGTGGCGATGCATAAACCCGCGTAGAAACCCGCTCTTTTGCCGAAGGCCCATACGCCAAAAGCGGTCGTCAGCAATGCCAGCGCCACAACCGAAAGTGCAATGGGGATGCGAGCGACCCAGTCCCCCGCGCCGCAGATTTTAAAAAAGCCGGCGATAATCCAATAAACGAGTGGCGCTTTCTCAAAGTAGGCAATGCCGTCTTGGCGCGCAGTTACCCAATCGCCGGAGGTCAGCATGGTACGCGCTATGTTGGCTTGCACCGCGTCGGTATCGTCCATCAGGGATGGAGGAGAGACGATGCAGCCCAGATAAATTGTGCCCGCTATTAGCAGAACAACTAGGTATACGATCCAACTCTGGCGTCCAGCAGAGGTGCCGGAATGGAGGATGGAGTTGTCTGAATCTGCCATTTTCTCATCCACAGGAACAACACCAGTAAGCCCCAAAGGTGATAACCAATATTGACTTTCCTCTCCAAATGAAGATTCAGCAGCTTGCCGATAGCATCGCCTTGAAAAAGGTCCCCATGTTCGGACGCCCCGGACATCAACGTGTCGACGGCCAAGTCGCGCAACGGTCCGCGCAGCCACTCATGAGCCGGAATATCGAATCCAATCTTCTTTCGCTTCAGAATGGATTGCGGCAGCTTCACTTTCATCAGCTCTTTAAGAATAACTTTTTGCTGGGTGCCTCGAATTTTCAGAGAAGCCGGAAGGGTAGCTGCAAATTCAACGATGCGGTGATCCAAAAATGGCGGGCGCACTTCCACGGCATGAGCCATGCTCATGCGGTCGCTCTTCGTCAAAATATCATCGGCTAGATAATATTTTTGGTCGAACCAGAGAAACGGCGCCAGCTCATCGCTGCTGGCTGGCAGTTCGTGCAGTTCGCGCAGCATTCTGTCGAGCGAATTCGGGAGCGGCTTCCGCAGAAGAGATCTTTTTTCGGCATCGGAAAACGTACCATTCCAGTAGACATGGGCCCGGCCCGGTTCCATGAAGGAACCTTCCAGGAAACGCTTCACCTTATATTCAAAGCTGATCTTTTCATCGGAAACGGGCAAGCGCCGCATAGCCGCAAGCCCCCATTGGCGCGCGGAAGCTGGCAAGCGACGCATTTTGTTGGCAAGACGGTCGGCCCGGTAAGTAAGATATCCTCCGAAAAGTTCATCGGCTCCTTCTCCGCTTAGGGCTACCGTAGTCTTCGTCTTACATAGTTTGGAAAGGAACCAAACGGGCAATGCGCCCGCGTCCGCGCTTGGTTCGTCAGAGAAGTAAGCGAATTCTTCTATCGCGCCTTCCAGGTCAATCTCCGGCGTCAGATCTATTTCCTGGTGGTCGGTTCCATACTGACGTGCGACGCGATGGATGTATTCTGTTTCGTCGAAGCTGCGTCCCCGGAATGAAATGGAAAATGTCTTAAGCGTCGAACTGGATGCCTGCGCCGCGTAGTGCAGGATCGTGGATGAATCAATTCCCCCGCTCAACCACACGCCCAGCGGAACATCAGACAACAAGTGTTCACGGACCGATTGCTGCAAAAGGGAATCTAACTCTTCTTTTGCCGATTCCAGCGTACGAGCGGGCGTCACACCGAAAGGAAGGCGCCAGTAGGCATCAGACGAAACCTCGCCGTCGCGCCATTCCAACCAATAGCCGGGCGGAAGCTTTTCTATGCCTTCAACCAGCGTCCACGGGCACGGTACATAGTTCAGGGAGAGATAACAATCGAGACCTTCTGGGCTTAGCCGGCGTTCAATTTCAGGGTGCACGAAGAGGGCTTTTAGCTCCGAGCCGAAGAAAAGCTCTTCACCTTGACGGCTGATGTACAGCGGCTTGATGCCCATGCGATCGCGAGCCAGCACAACTCGCTTCTTTGACTTACTCCAAAGTGCGACTGCAAACATGCCTCGTAGCCGCGAGAAGCAATCCTTATCCCACTCCACGAAGGCGCGAAGCACAGTTTCCGTGTCGGAGTGCGATTGAAAACGGTGGCCGCGCTTTTCGAGCTCTTTTCTAATCTCCAAATGATTGTACATTTCGCCGTTGAAGATGATCCCGGTATCGCCGTCTTCAGTAATAATTGGTTGGTCGCCGGAATCGAGATCGATGATTTTTAGGCGGGTCGCGCCCATGGAGAAAACGTTGGATCGGAACACGCCCTGCTGGTCCGGTCCGCGATGAATCAGCGTGTCGGTTGCTTCCTGAATACGAGCGGAAGGCGGTGTCCAGTTTTTATGAGTGAAGCCAGCGATTCCGCACAAGTGCTAACACCTCTCCACGCCCTCAAGAATCAACGCGCAGGCAAACTCGCCGTGCACTATTTGCCGCGACTTTGCGTGTCACTTCAATTTGCTCACGCCCAGCGACGTCGTTGGAAGGATGCGATTAGTATCCTATAAATTCTAGCTGTAGAGGCCCTCTGAGAGCAACGCGAGATTGTTCCTAGGTGGCCTGTTAAAACAGCGAATGTTAGACCGAGTTATTGCATTGTAGTTCCTTGCTCCGCGGCAAGCCCTGCGCTAAAGTCTCGAATCGGTTCAAGGAACGTTGCGATGAAAACAGCAAGTAAGGCCGGTCAATCGGTGATGAGGGCCGACGAAACGGTGCGCATTCTTATACCGAGCGAGCGCATACAGAAGCGCATCAAGGAACTGGCGAAAGCTATCCGGCGAGATTTTCCCGGCGAACCACTCCATTTAGTTAGCGTATTGAAAGGCTCGGTGTTTTTTCTGTCCGATCTGGCGCGGCAAATATCCGGCGAGGTGTCGTTTGATTTTATAGCGGTATCCAGCTATGGGAAGGACACTCATTCATCCGGTCAGGTGCGCTTGACCAGAGATCTGGATGCCAGCATTGAAGGCAAGACGGTAATCGTCGTGGAAGATATTCTCGACACCGGAATGACATTGCAATATCTGCTTCGCCTCTTCCAGCAGCGCAAGCCGAAACATCTTCGCGTTGCGGTTCTCCTCGAGAAGCCCGAGCGTCGTGTCAGTGCGGTACGTGCCGATTATGTCGGCTTCTCGATTCCTAACGAGTTTGTCGTCGGGTATGGCCTGGACTTTGCCGAGCGCTACCGCAATATGCCCGACGTGGGCGTTCTGATGATCGCGCAAACCCGGCGTAAGAAAAGAGTCTCCTGAATGCAATTCACTGGCCGCCAGGTTGCTGGAAACGAATGACTCCATATCCGAGCGATTCACGGCAGGTCGCGGCGCTCATTGACCACACTATCTTGAGGCCGGAAGCCACTCGCAACGACGTCGAACGCGTATGTCGAGAAGCACTTCGCTACCAATTCGCGTCGGTTTGTGTTAATCCCGTCTTTGCTTCTCTCGTCGCGGGAATTCTTCGCGGTTCGACAGTAAAGACATGTTCCGTCGTCGGATTTCCCCTGGGTGCCAGCTCCATGACCACAAAAACATACGAAGCGCGCACGCTCGTCGACCTAGGCGCTCAAGAGCTTGATATGGTTATCCATGTCGGCGCCCTTAAGGCGCACGAAGACCAGGCCGTGGCAGCTGAAATTCGATCCGTAGCCGACACCAGCCACGCAGGGAAGGCCCTTTGCAAAGTGATTATCGAAACTGCGCTCCTCACAGAAGAGGAAAAAGAGCGTGCTTGCCGGATAGCGCGAGACTCAGGGGCTGATTTTGTGAAGACTTCTACCGGTTTCGGCACCCGCGGTGCAACGGTCGATGATGTGGCATTAATGCGCAAAGTGCTTGGTCCGCAGATCGGTGTGAAAGCCTCAGGTGGAATTCGTACGCTCGACGACCTGCTGAAAATGGTCGAAGCCGGCGCTACACGCATTGGCACCAGCAACGGGGTCGGAATCCTGGCAGAAGCGCTGGCGAAATTTAATGCTTAACTAAGCCTCCCACAGATTGCTTCAAACGGAACTTGCGACAAACCGGTGCCGACGCTCCTGCTATAATAGTCAACATCGCATGGATCAGACACACGTACATACTGAATCGGCCGTACTAAACGGCGGATCCGAAGTTTCTGCCGAAGTTGTTGCTACCCTCGCCGAGATAGGCGAGGAAGTAAACGCTTCGCTGGACCTTGACGAAGTGCTGGCGCGCACGGCCGCGCTCATTAAACGGCACATTGATTACGAAATCTTCGGCGTATTAATGCTGGAAGGAAATGGAAGCTATCTTAAGCACCGTTTTAGCATCGGATACCCGCGCGACCTCGCAGATAATCTGCGTGTACCCGTGGGCCATGGAATTACGGGAACGGCTGCGGCTACTGGACATCCCGTGAGAGTGAGCGACACATCGAAAGACGAACGTTACATCAACGCCATTGAAAATGTTCGTTCCGAACTCGCTGTTCCTTTGATGCTGCAGGGTAAATGTATTGGGGTTCTGGATATACAGAGCCGCCACCCTAATTATTTTACGCGGGATCAACAGAATATCCTGACGCTGCTCGCCAGCCGGCTATCCGTGGCGATTGAAAACGCGCGGCTTTACCAAAAGGTGCGTGCCCAGGCGGATACGTTGCTCTTGCTGAATGAGGTCGGTCGCGAGACAGGTTCGATTCTGGACGTTGAAGAACTGATGCGTCGTGCCGCCGAACAGATCAAACGCGTCATTGATTATCAGATTTTGAGCTTGCTGCTCTACGACGAGAACCAAAAAATATTTCGTCATCGTCTCGATGTGAAGTATGGGCAACGCGTGCAAGGGAAATTGCGCGCAACAGTCAGCGAAGGAATCGTTGGTGCGGCAGCCACTCTGAAAGAGCCAGTACTCGTGCCGGATGTGGCTGCTGATCCGCGTTATTTGATGGTGAACCCCGAAACCCGCTCGGAATTGGCGATTCCCATTATTCATAAAGGTAAGATCATCGGGGTGCTTGATCTGGAGAGCCCCCAACTGAATTACTTTACGGAAGATCACGTTCAAACGTTATCTATCCTCGCGGCAAATCTCGCCGTCTCCTTGGAAAATGCCAGACTCTACGAGCAAGTGGCTCGTGATGAAGCACGCCTGGAGCGAGACTTGCAGGCCGCAAAGCGAATTCAAGGCGCACTGCTTCAGCCCGTCCCCACGGAAGACTACGGTTTAGACATGGCCGCTCGCTACCTCTCGGCACGCGAAGTGTGCGGAGACCTCTACGAATTCCTTCGCTACGGACCGCAGCAACTTGGCATTGCACTCGGCGACGTCAGCGGCAAAGGTACCGCTGCCGCTCTTTATGGCGCCGTGGCCATCGGCATTATGCGAAGTTTAGCCCCGCAAAAGTTGCAGCCGGCTGACTTGCTCCGACAGGTGAACCAAATCGTGGGCGAGCGACGCATCGAAGGTCGATTCATGACCGCGTGTTTCGCCACATGGCAAAGAGGCCGCCGCAAGCTGCGCGTAGCCAATGCAGGACAGTCCCAACCGTTGCTTTACAAAGACGGCCGTTGCGGAAAGATTGAGCTAACCGGCTTTCCGGTGGGAATTTTTGAAGAAGTGAGTTACGACGAATGGAGCGTCTCCCTGGAAGTGGGCGATGTTTTGGTTTTTCATTCAGACGGTATCGCGGAATCGACAAACATCGAAGGTCAGTTCTTCGGAACAGAGCGATTGCGGAAGTTCATTGAGCAACATCATGAGCTGAGCGCGACGGAGCTGGCCGATCGCATTCTCCGCGAAGTGGATTCGTTCACTTCGGGCGCACCGCTTTCCGACGACCGCACTCTGGTTATTGCCAAAGTACGATGAGCGCTGCCGCAGGTTCTTACCGGAGACTGTCCTTTGTGGATCCCGCGCTCTTTACTCCGCATTTCTCCTGGAAAAAACTCAGAAGCAACGCGTCTTACGATGAAGAAGTACTTTGTGAGGGTGTTTCGCTCAGCCGTGTCGCCGAGAAGTTCGGTACTCCCACCTATCTATATAGCCGCTCTGCCATCACGGACGCATTTAATGAGCTACATCGTGGCTTAGGCGCCTTACCGCATACTTTGTGCTTTGCGATGAAGTCTAACGGTAATCTGTCCATCCTTAAACATCTCGCAAAGCTTGGCAGTGGATTTGATATTGTCTCAGGCGGTGAACTCCTGCAGCTCCGGCATATCGGCGTTCCCGGTGAACGGATTGTATTTTCCGGCGTTGGCAAGAGCCGTGAAGAGATTCGATTGGCATTAAATTATCCCGGCAGGAATCGTGGTGGACGCAGCGGCATTTTGCTCTTCAACATCGAATCGGAGGCCGAGCTCGAGGTATTGTTGGAAGAAGCCGCGTCCAGAGTGACGCGAGGCGGACTTGCCCCCGCCGTATCGATTCGTGTAAATCCCGATGTGCAAGCTGGTGGCCATCCACATATTTCCACGGGTCGCCACGAGCATAAATTCGGGATGAGCTGGACGGCCGCGCGACGTCTGTATCTTGCTCATCAAAGGTCGAAGTGGATTCAGTGGCAGGGCCTCAGCGCCCATATCGGTTCTCAGATCGTCACATCATCGCCGTTTCGCAGTGCGCTCAACCGTCTTGTCGGTTATGTAGAGGATTTACAACGAGCAGGTATTGCGCTGCGGTACGTGGACTTCGGCGGCGGCCTTGGCGTGCGTTATACAGATGAACAGATTCCATCGCGCATCTCGTACGCACGTATGATCGCGAAAATGTTGCGTCCCTTGGGCGTACATCTTTTGCTGGAACCTGGGCGCACCATCGTCGCTCCTTCCGGAGTACTGCTCACCCGTGTTGTTTATGTAAAGAGAGATCGTGGAAAGACATTCGTTGTCGTTGACGCAGGCATGAACGATCTAATGCGTCCTGCGCTTTATGATGCGCAACATCCAATTACGCGCGTCACTCGCCGCCGAACCCAAAAAGCGTTGTCGCAAAGCCGGGTCGATATCGTAGGTCCGGTCTGCGAGACGGGAGATTGTTTCTTGCGCGATTGGCCGCTCGGGGAAGTGAGGGCCGGAGATGTGCTCGCCATCTGGACAGCAGGCGCTTACGGTATGGCGCAAGCCTCGAACTACAATGCGCGCTACCGCCCGGCGGAAGTGCTGGTCCAAGACAACACCTGCCGGTTGATCAGGCGCCGCGAAACGCAGGAGGATTTACTGCGCGCCGATGTTCTTGCCTGATTGTCCTTAATTATTGTATTGCTGCCAGCGCGTTGCGCATCGCGCGAATTCGCCATAACGCAAGCGTTAGGCCTCGCCCCACTTCAACTTGCTTCGCAGAATCTCAAAGTACGATTTGTTCGGCGGTTGAATGAGTTTTAGCACGTTCGGTGCGCGCGTGATATGCACGCAATCGGCGGCCTGCAATGGAATACCTGTTTGCCCATCGAGGGTCAGAAAAACGGATTCCGTGTTGCCAGCCAACTTTATCTCAATGGCGGAAGAGTCGCGTATTGCAACTGGACGGTCGCTGAGCGTGTGCGGGCAGATCGGCGTTATCACGAAAGCCTCGACAGCAGGATGCACGATAGGACCGCCCGCTGAAAGTGAATAAGCGGTCGAACCCGTCGGGGAAGCCACAATCAGTCCATCAGCGCGGTACCGGCATACAAATTCGCCGTCGATTATGAGTTGAAGTTCCATCATTCGGGCGAGGGCGCCCTTGTTAATCACCACATCATTCAAGACACTGTGTATTTCGATTACCTTCCCGGGACGTTCCAATTCCACATGCAGCATCACGCGTTCGCTGACCGGGTAACGCCCTGCGAGCGTTTCTTCCAGCGCGGGATATAGCTCCCCCAGCATGAAGCTAGTAAGAAAGCCAAGGCTTCCCATATTGATCGGTAAGATGGGGATACCTCTTGGCGCAGCGACGCGCGCCGCCGAAAGCAATGTGCCGTCTCCTCCTAGAACAAGCAGGAGTTGGGATTCGGTGGCTACCTGCTGTCGAGTGAGTCCGGTCCCGCCATTTGGCAGAGAACTCGCCGTCTCTTCGTCATAAATCGCTCGAATACCTCGTGCCGCAAGCCACTGAAGTAAGGGAGGCACCACCGCGGCTAAATTGGCGCGCCGCGGACGAGAAATGATGCCGATGGTCTGAAAAGTTGGTCTAGCCTGCATGGGTGTCTGGATTCTACTCCACAGGTTTTCGGCGCGCGTGCAGAAAATACTCCTGGTTGCCTTCCGCGCCAGTTAGTTGACTGGCTTTGACGGCGATACATTCTAGGCCAGCCGCCCTGGCGGCGTCCCGCACGATAAAAACAGCTTTTTCATGCAGACGGGGGTCCATCACGATGCCACCAGGCCCGATTTCATCGCGCCCCAATTCGAATTGTGGTTTGATAAGTATCAGAAAATCCCCATCTCGCTTCGCTACTCTTGCTGCCGGCCCCAACACTTTGCCCACTGCAATGAACGAAACATCCGCCACGACAAGGTCAGCCGGTTCGGGAATGTCTTCAGCGCGCAATTCACGCGCGTTACGTTGGATGCAAATGATTCGCGAATCCTTTCGAAGTTTCCATGCTAGTTGGTGCACGTTCACGTCCACAGCAAAAACCTTTGTAGCTCCATTCTGCAACAGGCAATCGGTAAAACCTCCGCTGGAACACCCAATATCTAGACAGACCCGTCCGGCAGGGCTGATTCCGAAATCTTTCAGCGCGCCTTCAAGTTTGTATCCACCGCGACTTGCGTACTTTTGACTTCGACTATTAATTTCAATCTGTGCGTCCGTAGGAGTGGCACTTCCGGATTTTTCAATGCGATTACCATCCACATAAACTTCACCAGCAAGAATCATGGCCTGAGCTCTTTGATGAGTCTCAGCCAACCCTCGAGCGACCAGCAGGGCGTCGAGCCGAGACCGGCGTGTATTCGCATTCATAACGGCAGTGTCAGGTGCGGCGCACTACGAGGAATTCTACTATCTCCCGAAGCCGCGACGCCCGCTCGGCGTAAGGCGCCAGTTCCAATAATGCTTGGATGGCAAGATCGCTCGCGATTTCCTTAGAACGCTCGAGGCCGTGCACGGCCGGGTAGGTCGCCTTTTGTTGTTCTAAGTCTTTCCCGGCGGTTTTACCCAGTGCCGCGGACGATTCTTCCACGTCCAAAATATCGTCGGTAACCTGGTATGCCCATCCGATCGTTTCACCAAAGCGTCGCAGCCGCGCTACATCTTCCGCCCGAGCGCCAGCGCAGAGCGCGCCAGCCGCAACCGAAGCCCGAATTAGCGCAGCGGTTTTCGAAAGGTGAATGTATTCCAACAACTTTGGATCGATTTGCTGACCCTCAGCCTCCAGGTCGGCAACTTGTCCGCCGACCATGCCGTTCACCGTCCCGGCTGACGCACCCACTTCATTGACGATAGCGACCCGACGTTCTGCGTCCACCGGAGTTGCGCCGATAGTTTCAAACGCTAAAGTTAAGAGGGCATCGCCCGCCAAAATAGCGATAGCTTCGCCGAATTTCTTGTGAGAAGTGGGCTTCCCCCGCCGCAAATCATCGTTATCGAGGGCCGGCAAATCGTCATGTATAAGCGAGTACGCGTGGATGAACTCGATTGCGCAAGCCGGATGAAGGGCGGGCGTAACGTCCGCTGTGAAGATCCGCGCGCTCTCCAAGCACAGAATCGGCCGGATGCGTTTGCCACCAGCGAGCACGCTGTAGCGCATGGCCGTATGAATGGACGAAGGGGGCGTAGCTTCTGCCGGTAAGAGACGATCCAAAGTAGCGTCAACGGCCAGACGGTCCTCTTCGAAGAAAGCGGGAAGTCTCATTGCACAGGGGAAGCGGCTTGCGCGCGGCGGCCCGGGGAATTCACGATTCGCTCTCTTTTTCAGGGTCAAACGGCTCAGCGGTAAGTTTGCCGTCAGCCTTCCTCAACAAAATTTCGACGCGTCCCTCGGCTTCTTCCAGTTGCTTCTGACACTCGCGCGAAAGCGCAACGCCTTCTTCGAACAGCTTCATGGCGTCGTCGAGAGATAGCTGTGGACTTTCCAGTCGCCGCACCACTTCTTCGAGGCGCGCGAGCGAGCGCTCAAAATCAGGCTTCTTCGGTGGTTCGGCTTTCTTGGCGGTGGTTGAATTCACTCAGTTGGCCCTATATCGCTCTTTCCTGATCGCGAAACTCCGCGTTGCATTGCAGAAAGCATTCTAAGGCACGCCCCGGAACTGAACAATCGCTTTGTATGTACGGCTAGCGCTTCAAGGAGCTGGTTTCAGCGTAAGGCTATGTTTGCGGACGTTAGCTTCCGCGCCATCGGTAAATGGCGCGAAGATGGGCTTGCCCTCGTACCAAGTGGGAAATTGGTCGGAATAGTGGGCGCTCCCCAGTTGTCCGGATTGCCCAACCGGAATGAGTAAGATGGATTGATCCCAATTCCCAGGGTTAGCCACAAAACGCATCGCCGGTCCGCTGCCAGTTGCAGCCGCACGCACGCTATACGATGTCCCCGACTGCGGTTTATTCGTAATGCTTAGCAAACTCTTCAATATTCCGTCGTGACCTATGGGATGAAAGATATTTAACGAGTTGAAACGCTTCCACTTCCAGTCCTCTAGGCGCTCGCTCTTACTTGCCATCGCTAAGTTTTTGACCGCGCGGTCGCCGGCCGCAACCAGCAGTTCGTCGAAATTCGCATACCCGGGTGGTAGCCACCTTGCTGGACGGTTCGTAAGGATCGTTTGCAGCAATGCTGTGCTTCGCCATGAATACGCGCCCATGTCCGCGCCAAGATACGGCTCCAGGAGCAAATCCAGCGCGGCGCTCCGTGTCGCCTGTAGAAACGAGACTTCTGGGGAATCGGCGTCTGCAATTCCATTCCAATCTTTCAATCCCTCAATTAGATGTCGCGCGCGTTGATCTTTTGGCTGGGCCGCCTTCACCGCTGCGGTCAATTGATTGGCTAGAAATGCATGCGGATAGCTGTAAGTATCGGTCTGCACCCTAAGCATATCCTCGGGCCGCAGATCGTGTTTATCGTGCAGCAAGTCGTAGATTCGTGCTGTGCGGTACGGCTCTTCCCAGTGATCCGTAAGATATGGCTTGTAATTTGGCCCCACCACCCGTGCGTTTGCGGTGACGATCAGGCCGCTCTCTGGATTGAGTGCCTGTGGTAGCTGATCGAATGGGATATATCCCGTCCATTCGTAGTCGTCCGTGTCTCCTGGAACGGGAACTTCGCCGTGCCCCTTCCTTCGAATAGGCACTCGCGCCGCCATCACATAACCGATATTGCCCGCCACATCAGCGTACACCGCGTTTTGCGCCGGTCCGCATACTCGCTTCATGATATTGCGGAACTCATCCCAGTTCCGCGCTTTGCCCAGCCAATAATAAGTATTCGTTAGTCCGCCAGGTTCAGTGGCGGTCCAGCGCAGGGCATAAGCTTTGTTCCCGTCTCTTCGCACCACTGGACCATGGCGTGTGGCCGTTAGTTTAAAAACCACATCCTGTTGTCCTTTGACGTGAATCGTTTCCTCGATAAATTGCGCCTTGGTCCACGCGTCCTTAACTTTGTATTCATCTGGCGATGTGGGGTTGAATGTCTCGATGTACACGTCCTGAACGTCCGCTCCGTTGTTTGTAAAGCCCCAGGCGATTCGTTCGTTGTGACCAATCACCACCAACGGTGCGCCAGGCAGCGTGAATCCCTTCACGTTCCATCCCGGTGCGCGCAGATGAACTTCATACCAGATCGAAGGGATGCTTAACTCGAGATGCGTATCGTTGGCCAGTAAGGGTTTGCCTGTGGCCGTGTGCGCACCGCTCACCACCCAGTTGTTGCTGCCAAGCCCGTGGCCAACTTCGGCTCCTGCTTTTTCAAGGACCCCTTGTATCGAAGGCCACCATACGGAGGCGGTGCCACCAGAGCTCTCTGTGGTTATCAAATCGCTAGGAGGTCGCCGGCCTGCCTTAAGCACACCGTCTGATTGTGTTTCTTCGTCATCTTTTTCGTCGTCGGCATTGGCACGCGCAGGCTGCGAACCATCTCTGGAAACATTGGGATCTCCGATCACAAAGCGATCCATCGCCGCCTCTACTGAATACAACTCCTTGGCACGCTCAGCTCCGACATGTTCAGTGACCTTGGCGCGGTCTATTTTTTCTTCCCACTGGTCGGTCAGAGTCTGATACATGTATCCCGAGATGACCAACGTATCCGCAGGGCGCCACTCCTGCGGTTGATATCGCAGTAATGAAAATTCGAGCGGGAGACGGCGCCGATGTTGCTCGATAAAACGATTTACGCCGCGCGCGTACGACTCCATCACCATACGCGTTTCGGGATCCATCATCGCTACGTCCCGTTCGGCGGCACGGCTGAATCCCAATGTTCTAAATCGTTTGTCCGTGGCAAGCGCGGCGGGCCCGAAAATTTCTGAAAGCTGCCCGCGAGCGACGCGCCGAAGCAGGTCCATCTGCCATAGTCTGTCTTGGGCCATAACGTAACCTTGCGCTTCAACCAGGTCTTCCAGGGAGCCCGCGCGGATGTGTGGAACACCCCAGGTGTCGCGTTCCACCGTCACCTCTTCTGTGAGTCCTGGCACAGTGACTGAGCCATCCGTCTGCGGGAGTGGGCGGTATACAAACCACCAGATGGCCGTGCCTGCGGCAGCCGCCAAAATGATTAATGACCAGCAAATCCCACGAACGATACGCAATAGTGCCCCGCTTTTTTCTGTTATCACGCCTAAATCAAGAGTATCGATTTACGGTCTGTGTGGCAAACTGGCTATTTCTTATCGTAGCGCACGTGTCTCGCCAGATATGCGTTGAAAACATGCCGCTCCCATCGAAGTGTATAGCTTCTTTTCACTTTAATTCGTATTTCTCGCAAAGCACGTTCTGCCGTGTTGCGTAGCTGTTAAACTACGGCCAGAGGAAATCTCTTCCATTATGTTTGTGGTGCGGTTAATTGGCGTTCTGGCTCTGGTTGCGCTGAACGGTTTCTTTGCGGCTGCGGAGTTTTCTCTCGTTGCGGTGCGGTTGTCCCGCATCAAGCAGCTTGTCGCTAAGGGAGATATGCGTGCCCGCGTCGTCGAGATCTTGCTCGGCGATCTGCACCGTGTGGTTTCAGGAGTTCAGCTAGGCATTACGCTGACAAGCCTCGCCATCGGTGCTCTAGGCGAAGCCACCCTAGCCAAATTATTCCAGCAGCTCGTGCCCAGTGATTTGGGCCTGCACAGTGCCTTAGTCGCTCATGGCCTAGCGCTGGTTTGCGCATTCGCGCTGCTTAGTGCCTTACACGTGGTTATCGGTGAACTCGTTCCCAAAACGATGAGTTTGGCACGCGCCGAACGCGTCGCACTGCTAACGGCTATACCGTTTCATTGGTTTCTCAATACTTTCCACTGGGCTATTTATCTCTTGGACAAAGTGTCAGGTGCGATCCTGAAGGCTCTCGGCGTCACCCAACCGCAGGGTTACAGTGTTGCGCACACCACAGAGGAATTGCAGATCCAGATCCAGCAGGCTCGCGAGCGGGGCCTTCTGGCAGTTGGGGAAGAGAAGTTCATCGTCAGTGCCATCGAGTTGGCGCAAGTGCAGGTCCGCGAAATTATGGTGCCACGGCCGGACATGCATACTCTTCCCGTGGAATCATCGTTGGATGATGTCCTGCGTACATTTGCTACCACCCAGCGTTCCCGTATTCCCGTTTATCGTGATTCCCCGGATCACATCCTGGGCTTCGTGCATATCAAGGACATGTTATGGATCCTGCTGGATCGCGAGCGCAGAGTGGCGGAAAATCTTTCGCCTCCACCCTTTGACTTACGCCGCATATTGCGCGAAGTGCTTATCGTGCCGGAAACCAAGCCCGCAAGCGAGCTCTTGCTTGAGCTTCGCGCACGCCATGTGGGGATGGCCATGGTGGTGGATGAATTCGGTAGCATTCTGGGGCTTGTAACTTTGGAAGATATTCTCGAGCAAGTGGTCGGAGAGATTCACGATGAATTCGATGTGGTCGAACAGCCCCTGACGTTAGCCGATGGTGCCGTGATTTTCGATGCCGCGCTCAATGTGCGCGATCTGGATACGCAGTACAACATTCCGCTGCCCGAGGACCCGGCCTATGCGACAGTAGGAGGGTTCGTGCTCGATCAACTTGGTTTTATTCCGAAGGGCGGAGAAAGTTTCGAATACAAGAATTGGCGATTCTCCGTGGTTGAAATGGACGGAAAACGCGTGGCCCGTGTGAAGATTCAGCGGCTGCGGCCAGCCAAGTCCTCGGAGACTCCCGTCAGTGACGCGCAGCCCGCGCAGGATTCGAAACGCCGCGCCGCTGATTTTTGAGCAGGTATTCGCGAATGGCACGTTATTTTTTGAAACGATTTCTGCTCTCCCTGCCTGCCTTGTGGCTAGTGCTTACCTTGGTTTTCCTGATGATTCATATCGTGCCCGGCGATCCGGTGGAGCAAATGTTGGGAGAAGGAGCAGCGCCGGGAGAATTGTCCCAGCTTCGTCATTCTCTTGGTTTAGACCGCTCTCTTCACGCCCAGTACGGTCACTACCTCTGGCAGTTGGCGCATGGCGATTTGGGCCAATCCCTCAAATTCCAGGCGCCTGTCCGCCGTATCATCTTTGAACGCTATCCTGCGACCCTGCAGCTTGCGTTTCTCGCCCTGTTGATTTGTGCCGCCATTGCGATTCCGGCCGGCGCAGTCGCGGCACAACGTCGCGGACATGCTCCTGACCGCGCCGTCGGTTTTTTCACGTTGCTAGGTCTCGCGCTGCCCAATTTTGCCCTGGGACCAGTGTTGATATTGCTCTTTTCGATTAAGTTGGGGTTACTGCCTGTCTCCGGGCGAGCTGGCCTGACGTATTATCTGCTTCCCGCAGCTACGCTGGGAACGGCGCTTGCTGCAATCCTTACGCGCATGGTGCGCGGTTCAATGTTGGAAGAGCTATCTAGCGATTACGTTCGAACCGCCCGAGCCAAGGGCCTATCCACGAGTACCGTTCTATTTCGACACGCATTTCGCAATGCCCTGATCCCCATTATCACGATCCTGGGTTTGCAATTCGGCACCTTGTTGGCGGGCACCATTGTCACCGAAACGATTTTTTCTTGGCCGGGTATCGGCCGACTCACCGTCCAGGCCATTTCAGCCCGCGATTATCCACTGTTGCAGGGCTGCATTCTCGTTATCGCTACTTCTTACGTCGCGGTAAATTTGCTCACGGATATCTTCTATACCGTGATCGATCCTCGAGTCCGCCTCTCATGATCACTCCCGCGCCTCTCCGGCAATTTCTGCACCAGAGCGTTATTGCTCGTATCGGTTTTTCGGCGGCCATGCTATTACTGTTGGCGGCATTGCTGGCCCCTTGGATTGCGCCCGCGAATCCTGCCGCCCAGAATCTTCCACGCAGATTGGAATCGCCATCTCGAAGCCACTGGATGGGCACGGATGAATTGGGACGCGACATTCTTTCCCGGACACTGTACGGCGCTCGCGTCTCGCTTCTGGTTGCCGTCTCCGTGGTTTGCGGATGTGGTGTAACTGGTCTGATCATCGGCATGCTGGCAGGTTACGCCGGTGGATGGTTTGATCGCTTCGTCAACCTGCTGCTGATAAACGCATTTCTGTCATTCCCTGGAATTTTGCTGGCCATTGCATTTGCAGCGTTTCTCGGGCCCGGCATCGGGAAAGTTATTCTGGCTTTGATCATTACAGGTTGGGCGGGCTACGCTCGTCTGGCTCGCGCCCAAGTCTTGAAAGCTAAAGAGCTGGAATTCGTTCTAGCCGCCCGTTCGCTCGGCGCTTCACATTCTCGTATTTTGACGCGTCATCTTCTTCCCAATATTCTTCAGCCCATTTTGATCCAGGCCACCATAGGCATGGCCGGCGCCATACTTGCGGAATCGACCTTAAGTTTTCTAGGACTTGGTGTGCTTGCCCCGCTGCCAAGCTGGGGAGCAATGCTCAACGACGGGCGGAGCCATCTTTTCGACGCTCCTCACATGGTAGTGTTTCCTGCGCTTGCCGTGATGACCGCGGTGTTGGCGTTCAATTTGTTGGGTGACGCATGGCGCGATTGGCTCGATCCACGCACACGCTCACAAATGACTGCGCTCGAGCATTCCCGCTAAATCTAAGCTACTTAGCGTGTCGCTGCAGTGGCCTGGCAAACGCGAAGATTAACCCAGAAAAATACTCGCCTGCCTAAGACACGGATCATTTGGAAAGAACTACTGGAGTGCCGCGGCCGGAGCCCAGCTTGCGCGCCGCATTTGCTTTGTTGACCGCAATCTCTAGGTAGCCGCTCGAGCCTACATATGCGACCGGTTCATCATTGCCGCCACGCGCGAAGGTATCCACAAGGCGCGAGACACTATGAGTTCCAATCTTTAGATTGAGCGCGCCCCCGTTTTGCGAAGATTCCGGCAAATCTTCCGCGCGGAAATTTGTCACCAGATTTCCAAAAGCATCCACGCGCATCACCACACCTTGCGCACTGCCTTCTGCCTCCTTGGGGCGGGGAAGTGCGAAGCGCTTGTAATCCTGAATCTCCTCGCCCATGGCCGACGTTTGCCAGCCTTTCGATAACCACGCCGCTACCGGAGCAAAAATATCGCGACCATGAAAAGTTTTACTCACAGGTTGCAGATAATAGTGCTCGGCACTGGCGTGCCGCACCACCAGATTATCCTGTTCTCGCTCGTAGATTACGGACAGGACGCCATTGTCCGGCCCGACAAAATACTGATTCTGCGCACTGACCAGCAGCGGGCGGCGCTCTGTTCCCACGCCCGGATCGACCACCACGAGGTGAATAGTCTTTGGGGGGAAATAGGAGTATGCCGATCCAATGGTCAGCGCCCCGTCGAGCAGATCGTACGGTACAACGTTGTGCGTGATATCGACGATGGTCACATCCGGATTGATCTTCAGGATGACGCCCTTGAGCGTACCCACAAGTTGGTCGTGGGTGCCGTAATCGGTGGTAAGCGTAATGATTGGATTAGTCACTGGTTCTCCCGCCCCGCGCCGCATACGCATTTGCTGCGCAGACGAAGTGGGGGAGCTCTTCGTACTCTTTGACGCTATCGGAGGCACAAGCTGCCGTCAAGAATGGTCATGCACGATGCTGCACAAAAACAAACATCCCAGCCAGAACATTCGTGCTCGGCTAGCCCTGCTGGGGAGGGGTCATGGCCACGAAAGCGAGTGTCGTCCGACAAGTGTGCTCAAGTGAACAGACATGTCGGTTCGCGCAGCCTAGCATTGAGGTATCTGTGAAGCCGCTGGAAACTACTAGGTTCGGCAGAAGTGCTATGCGCGCGTCTTCGAGCTTGGAACAAGCCGGACGGGCTGGCGTTGGTCCCCTTTCAACCAAAGATTTTGATGAAATGCGCAGTCTACAAGAGAAGTATTGACCAGGGAGGTCAACGATGAAGAGACTTATGGTTACCGCAGCATGTCTTACGCTCGTAGCAGGTGCAGTGTATGCCAGGAAACTGAACAAGGAGCAAGATCGCCTCGAAACCTGTGGTGTTGTCATGCAAGAAGTGATCAACATCCCAGACAACATTCCCCATGAGCTTCTGGAAAAGGCAGAGTGCGTCATCGTGATTCCCTCCGTTCGGAAACTTGCCTTTGGTGTAGGCGCAAGCTACGGCCGCGGCGCGATGGTTTGCCGTAAAGGATCGAAATTCAATGGAGCTTGGGGCGCTCCAGCCATGTACGCGCTGGAGGGTGGCAGTGTCGGCTTTCAAATCGGCGGAGAAGCTACCGACTTGATCCTGCTGGTCATGAACGACCGCGGCATGGAGTCGATACTCAGTAGTAAGGTTAAATTGGGCGCAGACGCTTCCGTTGCCGGGGGCCCCAAAGGACGTGATGCTTCTGCGGATACCGACGCTTGGATGCGAGCCGAGATTCTCAGCTACTCGCGTTCCCGCGGTCTATTTGCCGGAGTTTCTCTTGAGGGCTCTACGCTTCGTCCCGACGATGAGGCAAGCGAACAGGTATACGGCCATGCGATTAAGGCGAAGGATATTGTGAGAAGTGAAACGATGGGCGTGCCAGCAACCGGCCGTCATCTCGTCAACGTTTTGCAAAAGAGCGCCCCCCGCAACGAATCCGAGCGGGCTTCGACGCATTCGACGAAGTAGTTGCTCCTCCGCTGGCAGGGATTCTTCTCATCTCGTTGAGCTGGCAATCTTCAGAAAAATAGTCCAGCGGAGTGCTCGGCTGCACCATAAACCGGGGCCGCCTGCAAAGGTCACATTACCAGAACCATCCTTTGCAGTTTGGCCTCTAGCCTTGTTAGACCATCGGATACCAGCCATCCGCATTGAGTGAATCCAATGGTGAGTCGGTGCAACGAGGATTCTGGAGCTGTCCTGCCCAAGGATCATTTGTGGCGTCGGTCGCCACCATGGTCCGAATGGCCGTTGACATCCAGCCAGCTCAAGAGAGAGCGAATACTGCCGTGCGCTAACGCGATACTTGAATCGGCGGCGCCATAATAGAGTTTGATAGTGTCTCCATCCGATGCAACAGTGTAGCCGCAGGGAAATACGACGTCTTGGACATCGCCCTGTCGTTCGTACTCTTCCTCGGGCGCAAACATCCAGGAATCCCCGCGGATCATGCATTTTTCCGGCTCTTGAAGATCGAAGAGAGCTAGACCCAGCCGGTAGATGGAGCTCGAAGGCGTCCTGCGCACTCCGTGATAGATCATCAGCCAGCCTCTTGAAGTTTCAATCGGCGGAGGCGATATTCCAATCTTGTTTGCATCCCACCAGGCGCCACGCCGCGCTTCCAGCATGAGCTTGTGATTGCCCCAATGCCGTAGATCCGGAGAGTAAGAGATCCAGATGTGAGCTCCTAGTGGTGTCATCGGTCGATGGATCAATGCCCAGAATCCATTGATCCTGCGGGAAAGAAGAGCTGCGTCCTTGTCGTCGGGTGACATGACGACACCAAGTCGCTGGAAGCTATGGAAGTCCTTCGTGAGCGCCAAAGATACCCCCGGGCCACCGCGAGAATAGGACGTATATGCCACGGCAAACTGCTCGAGTTCCGGTACATAAGTAATGCGTGGATCCTCAATACCCCACACCTCCTCGGGGTATTGTTCCGGATTAGGCAAAAGTGTCGGCTCGCGGTCGACCTTCCATCCGTCAACACCGTTCGCCGAACGCGCTGCGCATAGGTGTGAGAGTCCCCGACGATCTTCCACGCGGCAAAGCAGAAGGGTTGTGCCATCCGGCAGCAGTGTTGCGCCGGCATTGAAGACGCTGTTAATGGAGTACGGCCAATCTTTTCCCGTCAGGATGGGGTTGGCGGCGTGCCGGTGAAATAGCGTTTCGTATTTTGACATTATTGCTTTCATAGGGAGTCTTACCGCCTTAATGGGAGGGGTTGCTGAAAGTTCTGCCTTAGCCTAAGGACAAACGTCCTGCGAGTCAGAACTTGTTCTCCATGCCATCGGATTTTTCCAACTGGCGCATTTCCAGGAGTGCCATCAAAAAGGACAAGGTCGACTCAGCGCCTTGGTTTTCATTGGCCCGATCCGGGTGCAGGCCGTCTCGACAACCGCCCGTAGTCGGGTCATACAGGGCAATCTGAAGATCGTTGTCTCCCAAGAACCAATTAAAAGCGGACCATGCCTCTTTGCGCCATCGGCCCTTTCCCGTCGCGCGATAGGCCTGCAAGCATGCCGAGACGACCGCGCAGGCTTCCACCGGCTGTTGGTCGAAGCGGGCCTTCTCCGTTGTCTTGGAATAAAAGCCATGCGATCCGATGGGCACGAAATGGCCCTTAACCTCGCACCGCTGAATCGTGACCAGCCACTCCAATGCTTCGAGTCCCACTGAAACCATCTCATTGTTTGCGACGCGCATGCCCGCCCGTATCAGAGCCTGCGGCAATCGGGCATTCGAGTACGCTAGCCCATTCTCGAACCACTTCCAATCGTCTGATCGGTAGGAACGGTATGAATTCAGGAGTCGATTTGCCAGCGCTTCGGCCGCAGTGAGGGCAGCGCGATCCCCGGGGAAGGAGTCGAGATATTCCTGCAGTCCCAGAAGCGCGAAGGCGCACGCGCGCGGACTCTTAAACTCGACAGCTGCGGGCACGGCGAGTTCAAACATACGCCCCGCAGCTCCCCGCAATCCTTCGTTTTTGGATCTGCCGAGAACCGTTCCCAACCCCCATAGGGCTCGCCCATGACTGTCCTCCGAGCCTTCCGGCTCCTGCCACAAGCATTCGTAGCTCAGGCAGTTTCGGAACCGTTTGGTAATTGGATCAAAAGCGTGCCATAAGAACGCCAGGTACCGAGATGCCAGGTCGGCCGAACCTGTGGGTGCGTGGACTCCAATCTCTTCCAGAAGTGTGGTTACGATCAATGCGCGGGCGTTGTCATCGCTGGTGTAACCTTCCGGATAATTCGGGACCACGAAAACCGCATGCTCCACCATTCCCGTCTGGTCTGTCATTCGATACAGGTGATCCAGCTTGATAGCGGGAAGCAGGTCCAGAGCTTTTTCCGTGTTCTGAGCCGAAAACGTGGCACGCGGATTCCGCAGGCGTTCGTTGTAGATGCGCTCAAAACTTTGCATGTACTTCTGCGCTGCCCGATTCCAGACCATGTCTCGCGCGTATAAATAAGCGCGTTTTCGCATGGCGTGCCTTGCGGTTTCGTCGTCCAGAAGTGCAATCGTTTTTTCAGCTATGGCCTCCGGATCGTCAAAAGGCACCAGTACCCCGCGCTCGCCGTCCAGCAGTTCGATTGCATGTAGATAAGGCGTCGAAATGATCGCCTTCCCGGCACTCAAGGCATACGCAAGCGTGCCGGAAACGACTTGAGCCTTGTGTTTGTATGGCGTGATGTAAATGTCCGCCGCGCCTATCAATTCAACGAGACCTTGGGGATTGTCGAAGCGGTTGCGAAAGATCACATTGGCTTCAACACCGAGATCTTTCGCCAAGGTCTGCAAGTAATGCCGGTATTTGTCACCTTCGCGTCGCAGGACATGCGGGTGAGTTACACCGGAAACCATATATACGACATTGCTATGACGTGACACGATTTTTGGCAGCGCTTTTATTACATTTTCTATGCCCTTATTGGGCGAGAGTAGGCCAAATGTGAGTAAAACATCCTTTCCTTCGGTTCCGAAGCCATCCTTGTAAAAATTAGGATCTGTGAAAGGCAGATCCGGAATGCCATGGGGAATCAGATCGATCTTTTCCATTGGAACGCGGAATACTTCCTGCAGGATCTCAGCAGAGTGCGTGCTCATGACGATCAAGCGGTCCGAAAGCTTCGCTATTTCGTCCATCACTGCGCGCTGGTCCGGATTAGGATCGCGAAGTACCGTGTGCAGCGTGGTTACAAAAGGCATCTGCAGGCGTCGCAGCAGCTCCAGGATATGTCCGCCGGCGGGGCCTCCAAAGATTCCGTATTCGTGCTGCAGGCAGACTAGATCGACATTGCTGAAATTCAGAAAATCCGCGGCTTGCCGATACGACGCCAAGTTATCTTCGGCCAGCTCGAACCGCACCCTTACGGCATAGTCGTACCCCTCTTCGGTATCGTTAACCGGGAGCGCCAACAGCTCTGTGGTGCCGTATTCGGCGTGTAAGGCATCGCAAAGGTCCGTCGTGAAGGTGGCGATTCCACAGCGCCTCGGAAGATAATTCCCTACGACTGCGATTCTGGTAGGAAGTGCTGGACGCGGTGGGACGGGTGTTAGTGTAGCTGGTTTCTCTTCCAATACGAGAGACTGCATTTCAATCAGCGCGACGGTTTCTGCGATAGGTAGTATTTTCGGCGACATTCGATTTTCTGTGAATCCGTGACTTGCGGAGAATTACCGCATAACTACCCCAAAACATTCGCCTCGGAAGTGCTCTGACTGCCCCGCTTTTCTACTGAACCCCGGATTGCGCCCTACTCGTGTAAAACTACCGTCAACAATGACTTATTGATTTTGATTTTGCCGTTGTATTCGATGAAGCCTAGTTTCCTGAATTTGTTCATGAAGAAATTAACGCGCGAACGCGTGGTTCCGATCATCTCCGCCAAGGTCTCTTGTGAAACCTTCGCGAGTATGCGGTCCGGCTGGTCTTGTGTTCCATAGCGCGCGAGAAGCAGAAGCGTACGCGCCAAGCGCTTTTCGCTTGAGTTGAAGAGTTGATCGATCAGATCCTCTTCGACTCGGATGTTGTGCGCGAGCATATACGAAATGAAATGGTCGGATAATTCATGTTCTGCATGGAGCACCCGCAGCAACTCGTCTTTTTCGATGACCAGAAGGGTGGTCGGTGTAATGGCTGTAGCTGTCCCCATCCGGATCGACTGGCCCGCCATGCATCCCTCGCCAAGAAAGTCGCCCGGGGCGAACATCGCGACCACTGCTTCCTTACCGGACCCGTTCACCACCGACAGTTTCACGCCGCCCTTCTGGACGTACATGACGCTATCCGCAGTCGCTCCTTGCGTGTAGATCGATTCGTTTCTCCGAAATTCTGCAATTTTTCTCGCCACTCCTGATGTATCGAGAAAAACCTGCGGGTCGAAGGACCCGGCCTTTCCGTTTTTCGCGTGTTTTTTGGATTTCATATTCAACATTGACGCTACCTAATACATGGTCGCTCCATGGCTACGGACACCTTACCAAGAAGAGCCGTTCTTGAACTGTGCAAAAGAGCACAGTTCACCTGTCGTGATAACGGTACGCCAATTGTGGTGAGCAAGAAGAAAGAGCCGGCTCCGGGAAGAACCGGCTCTTTTATTGTGGTTTGATTATTGGGGAGACGTAACTCCAGCTACGGGTTGCAAGCTCAGCGAAACAATCTTGGTACCGATCACTTCGCCCGAGACGATCAACTCAACGCGGCGGTTTTGTTGGCGGCCTTCAGACGTATCGTTTGAGGCTATGGGCCGATTCTTACCGAAGCCCGTCGCCGTGGTCGAAGATTCCGGTACGCCTTGCTGTGTTAGATAGGTGCGGACGCCCTTGGCTCGCTGCTCCGAGAGCTGCTGATTGAAAGCTTCGGTGCCGACGCTATCCGTGTTGCCTTCAACGGCCAACTTGAGTGATGGATAAGCGAGCACGATGCCGGATATTTTGGCCAGCTTTTCTCGCGCCAGCGGGCGGAGCGTGAACTTGCCGGAGTCGAAGAGCACGTCCGACATATTGACGACTAGCCCGCGTGCGGTGTCGCGCGTTTCCAGGATCAAGTTGAATTGTTGGAGTAGACGGGTACGAAGTTCCTCGCGGTCACGTACGGCTTGTTGAAGCTGGGCATCGGATGAGGCCGCGGCAGCGCGGTTCCGGTCGGAATCCGCTTCGGCGGCATGTTGCTGTAGCTGAGCGTTGTTGCGGTCTCGTTCGGCATCGGCTTGGCCGCGAGCGGCTTGCTGCAGCTGGGCGTCGGATGAGGCTGCGGCGGCGCGATTCCGGTCGGAATCCGCCTGGGCGGCCTGTTGCTGTTGTTGAGCGTTGTTGCGGTCTCGTTCGGCATCGGCTTGGGCGCGGCCGGCTTGTAGCGCCGCGGCCTGTGCGTCGATGTTTTGGCGATCCGCTTCATTGCGCTGATGGACGGCATCGGCGGTAGCGGCTTCGGCGTTGACTCGGCGCGCCGATTCCTCGTTGGCACGCGTCTTCGCGTGGGCTTCACGAGCAGCTCCTGCGCTGCGTTCGGCCTCGGTGCGTTCTTCGTCGATACGCTTCATGGCGATTTCGCGTGCATCTTCCGCCGTCTGCACAACTTCACGCGACAACGAAATCAGGGATTTCTTGTTTGTATGCTTCCCGCCCGCGTGTGCATCGGCCTCGTTCATCTGGCGAACGGCTTTTTCGTAGCTTGTCGCGGCATATCTTTCGGCGCCGGCTGATTTTGCTATACGTACAGCATTGCGCGCTTCAAAGAATTCGAGCGGCAAGTTGGCGTTCAAGACCACTGGGTCGAACTTATAACCCGTGGGGATATACCCGCCGCGATCGATCAATTCATACTTTGCATCCACAGCCTCGCTAGCGCCCGCGGTATCCGTGCGAATCACGTTTTCGAGGACTACCAAGTTGCTGGGACGACGCACGGCGTAATAAGGCTCTGCTGTTACAATCATCGCGAAAGCCTGGAGATCAGTGGTTACGTCCAGCTTGCTTCGGTGATTACCCCCCACCAATACTTCGCCGATGTTCACTGGCCGGCCTTCCGGCGAAATCGCCCACAACACATAAGTCAGGTACTCGTTGCCAAAGCTCGTGGGCTTGTCCAGTCCAGAAAATTCAACTTCGATTCTCAGCGCCCCGCGCTTGCTCTCGACTTTGGCCTCGCCGGCCGCGCCAGGCATCAAATTGGTGCCTTGAAAATTAATCTTTGTGGCCCCACTGCGATGCTTGTAACTGACCGCCCGAGTTGTACGGCTCACCACATTGATCCGGTATATCGGTGTTGGATCGCCGGAATTCGCCGGCACTTGCGTCTGGTACTGTGTTTGCGCCGACGCCGATGCGCCAGCCGCCATTACGAGAGCCAGGGTGATTGTTGGTATCTTGAACATGAGTCTCCTTCGAAATACTTTGAGACTCCCAGTGTCAGGCTTTGTAAGCCCCAATACTGTGCGATAGTGCACGTTTCGCAGAAAAGAACGGCCCAAAGGCGGAAATTCCATTTCGGGTATTTGGTTGTCTGTAGCTCCAAAGCTCTGTTTTGTCCATTGAGACTACGGTTCGATCACCGGCTAGTTCCTTACCGCAGCCCAGACAAACGCTCCTCAATGGGTAGAGATTCCTGAAAATTAATGAATTGACGGAATTGGTAAACTGGCGGTAATTTCGGGAAATAGGGAAAATGGTCGGTCTGTACGCGGAGTTGCTTAGTTGTGTATAATCAACAAGCTAGAGAGCAGAGCGGGCGTCGTACAATGGCAGTATAGAAGCTTCCCAAGCTTCGGACGTGGGTTCGATTCCCATCGCCCGCTCCAGATTCTAAAAGACTTACGCAGCCGCTCCGGTTTCCATGGTTTCCAAAACATCAATTTTGTTGCCAAACGTCATGGAAAATTCAGTGCGGACTTGTTCGAGAGGAATTTCGCCAGTGTAAAGTGCCGTCATCGCAGCGGAGGCATGACCCATCTGCTGACGAATAACGGCCGGGTTTACTCCGGCAAGTTCCCATCGCCGGTTGCAGCCTCTTCGAAAGGCATGCATCCCAGCTTGCTCGAGTCCTAAAGCTTCCATGACGCCAGCAGGACCGACTCCCCGGCAACTCAGCGGAGAGCATCTCGTACAACTGCAGGTGGGTGAACAGCCAACACGATCCAACCATCGGTAGGTCCTTCGCGACTTCTGGCTCTAATCTCAGGAGTCCCGATCACCTCTCCGGTAACTTATCAGGAGTGTTTATCGAAAGTTCTCCACAAGAATAATGTCGCTATCAGAGGCATCCCATTGTGTATAAAGGATTGTCTTTTTGTCCGGAGAGACGGCCAATCCCGGCGCCTGCCTGGCCGGCCGGTTCTCCAGATCGAACAGTCTAGTAATGCGATGGGTGGTGATGTCGAAGAAAGCGATCGCCGGTTTCGTAGTCGTATCGAGGTAATAAATACCGTTTTCGACGACTGCCCAATAGCCCCAGTATCCTGCTTCCACAGAACTGATGAGCTCAACCTCGTCACCGCCGTTGGTCGGAATGCGCCATAATCCGGGAACAGTCAAGCCTTTTGCATAGTATAGGAATCTTCCGTCGGGCGATTCGAACCCTGCAAATCCGCCGTGACGTGTTACTTGTACAGCGGACCCACCTGTCCAAGGCGTTTTCCATACTTCCCAACCACCGGTGCGATCTGATGCGAAATATATCCATCGGCCGTCTCGGGACCAACTTGGCACGCCTTCGTTTGAAGGCTCGCTGGTAAGTTTACGCGGCGTGCCGCCTTGAATGTCGACGACAAAAATATCTGAATTGCCGGCAGGGCGAGAATCGAAAACAATCTGCTGTCCGTCGGGCGACCAGCGTGGAGTTCCAGTGACCGAAGGGTTGAAGTGGGTCAGCTGCATAAGGTTACTTCCGTCGCTGCGGCAGAGCCAGATTTCATAAGCGCCGCTGCGAGTAGACTCGAAGGCAACCTTAGTTCCATCTGGCGAGAACTGAGGACCACTTTCCATTCTCGTGGAGGTTATGAACTTACCGGGAGGTCCAGCCGGAACCAATGAGTTTAGATCCCTCCTCCAGATGTTGTTATTAAACTTGAGATGCACATAGACTAATCGATTCCCTCGAATTGAAGGCTGGAATCCGTCTTGACCAAACTGCAGTTTTTCTGGCTCGCCCCCGCGACGAGACACCTTCCAAAGCCAGCCAACATTTGCGAAGACTATTTCGCGGCCGTCAGGAGTCCACGCAAGCCCCCACTTCTGTGCAGTATCCGAAGTAAGACGTTGTTCCGCTCCTCCGGAAACTGGGATCGCGTAGATTGACTGGACTCCTTGCGAATCTCTGCCGAAGGCCAAGGTTTGACCATCTGGGGAGAATTCAGGACTGAAATCTCCTCTAGCACGCGGCGCCGATGTGAGTCTGCGAACTTCCCCTGAATCGAGCGAGAGCAGAAAAATAGAGGCAGCTTCGCTACGGGATGCACGGTCAGAATACGCGAGTAACTTCCCATCGGGTGACCACGAGAGGCGGCCGAACCGAAAGACTTGGTCGAACTCTTGATCATCCCAAAGAGTGTTCCGCACCCTTCGCTCAGCGCCACCCAATGCCGGAATGATGTAGACGCCTGTTGCGTCTTTTAAAATGCGACAGAAAGCGATGTAACGGCCATCAGGGGACCAAACCGGATTAAAGTCGAGCGACGGTTGTTCGGTCAGTTGTAGCGATTCCTCAGTGCCAACGACTTTCACATACAAGTTGAAGTGAGGGCCAGCTCCACCATTCCAAACGAAGGCTAAATGCTGGCCATCTGGCGAGAGAGTTGGTGTGTATTTTTCGCCAACGTTGGTGACGGCAGGGGTTATAACCGGGTGACCTGCCTTGGATCTCAGAGAATAGCTGTAGTACACAAAAGACAGCGCAAGAGCGCACATAACTAATCCCAGTAAAAGGACATTCCTGGTAGTGGACAGCCGCTGGCCAAGTACAGGCTGGGCTGATGCTGCGTCTGCGATTCCGCTTGGAGTGGAGGAACCGTGGGCGTTTGGTGGAGGACCTTTGTCACCATTGCCGGTCGCCCACTCGATCGGGACCTTGAAGCGGTAACCTTTGCCCAGCACTGTCTCGATGTACTGCGGCTTCTCTGGGTCTTCGCCGAGAGCGCGGCGAATCTTTCGGATCGCGGTGTTGATGCCGTTATCGGTGTCGAAGTGAACTTCTTTGCCCCAGAGGCGTTCGATGATCTCTTCGCGGCCGACCAATCTCCCTCTCTCGCGGACTAGGAGGATCAGAAGGTCCATCGGGATGCGTTCGATGCGCACCGGTTTTCCACTGCGAGTCAGTTCGTACCGACTTACGTCCAAAACGAATTGTCCCAGTTGGACTATTTCTGAAGGCATGGGAAGCCCCAAGGCAAGCTCGGTCATTCTACAGCCTTGCGCCCCCGGTTGTTCACGTATCGTACAGACAATCTACAGGCGCCCTCCATTGTTTGCTGCACAGCCCAGTGGCAGCATACAAGGCTCGAATCGGGTGAGGCTGAATGCCACCCCACAAACTTTGGAGGAAACATGAAATTCCGCATCTTTCTTATTCTACTGGTGATGGCTTTGGCCGCGTCGTCAGCGGTAACCGCCCATGCCAGGGAGTGTACAGATTCCACCATCAAGGGAACCTACGCTTTTACGATTCACGGTCAAATTTTGACGCCCAACGGGCCCCTCCTCGTTGATGGCATTGCCAAAACGACGTTCGACGGCCAGGGCGAGTTGACCCAGGTGTCCGCAGTCGCGATAAATGGCAGCATCCCTCTGATCTGGAGTCCCAGCACGGGCACTTATACAGTGAACTCGGATTGCACAGGAACCATGACCCTGATTAGCACAGGCCAACCGACACTCCACTTGGCGATCCTAGTAAGCCAATCCGGCAATCACATTCACACCGTTGTAACGGATCCTGGATTCGCGACCACTAGCGACGCCGAGCGCGTCTGGGCTCACGAGGATCTAGATTAGTTCTTTCGGAAGGCACGCGTTAGCTGTCGGCAACCGTATTTGCAGCTAAATAGTCTCGGTGCCGATAAACGCGGTACTCGTAGAAGTGCGCGAGGCCCACACGAGATCGTACTTGGAGACTTTGTCTTCACAGTCCCCTCCATCCACTCCGGCCTAAACGCGCCGCCTACGGCGTCGCAGGCCTTCGTTCCGGGAGGGGACTGTATGTCAACACAGGCTTGGATCAAACGGATCCCTCGATTCCAAAAAGACCTTGCCAGAACTATTCCACTTAACTATCACGAATCTTCCCTGGCTTCGGAGAAGAGCAGCGTGTTAAATCCGGTGCGCTTCGGGCAGTTGGCGCAACTTCCCGCTTCGGGCACGAGTGTTTCGTCGTCTTTTGAGAACGGAACGGATTTGAGGCTGAGGTAGACGTTCTGCGCAATCCACGCTTGCAAACGGTTGGCGGGGACAAGGCTCCGCTCGCTGTCATTCGCAGCGTAGTAGCCGTCAAAACAGTGCGCCAATGCCTTCTCCTGCACGTCGGCGCCGAGCTTGGCGATGAGCAAGGCGTGTTCGATGCCGATGTGTCCGGCGGTGAACGCCCCGGCCACAGAGCCTTCCACCCCCGCCTCATCGTTCTCGACGAAGACGCCCATCCGCGAGTGCGAGCAGGCGGCCGATTTCCTCGCGATCCGAGCCGCGCTTTTCAAGCCAGGTGTTTTTGACCCAGGTCTCTAAGGTCATCCTCATTCCCGATGATGAAGAGCTTCTTTTCCGCCAAAACCGTCTTGAGGAAATTCCCTCGCACCTTCTTGCTGAACTCCCGAATGGAATATACGGTTGGATTGATTTCCCGGTTCAAGGTTTTCTCCGCGTCGCGGAGTTTTTCTACGATGACGTCGAAATCCACGTTGCCGACAACCATCACATCCACGTCACTGTGTTCGCTCTCTCGGGAATGGGCTACGGAGCCATAGACAAAGGCGAGATTGATCTCGTCTCGCAGCGGACTGAGCGCCTCCGCTAGAACGTCGTGCATGCCGACCGTTTTCGTAACCAGGCCCTTGATCTCCCGGTAGACTGGGCTCTCTCGGTTGGCGCTGTAAAGAGTCTGCGTCCCAATGGTTTTCTTACTGACAAGGCCAGCTTCGACCAGTTGCCGTATCTCGCGCTGCACTGGCCCGAGGGCAATATCGGTAAGGCGGGCAAGTTGCCGCAGATAGAAGCCTTTACCCACGTGGCCATATAAAATGGAAAGCACCGCGCCTCGAGTACGCCCAAAGAGGGTTTCGGATAAAATGCTGCTTGTACCCATTCCGGGGTCAAGCGTACCCTAAAAGGGTACGGGAAGCAACCATGGATGCCGGGACCGTCACTCCTCTCCAAGCGGTCGTAGCGTCAACCTTGCTCCCGAGTACTCGATCCATTCGGCGGCTGAGGCGGAACCTTCATTACAGCCTCAGTACGATGAGGTCGCTCACTGCGGCCTCTAACGGAGACGACGAATGAAAGACTGGCTAATCAAATACTGGATCCCTCTATGTGCGCTGTTTGTGGCCTGCCTGAGCCTCTATCTGAACCTGCAGAACTGGAAAAGGCAAGGCACAAACCAAACCGTGCTCGCCCTCAACATTGCGGTGACCTTTGTAATGTTGGGCATCCTGCTCATTGCCATCATTACGTTCTATTCCCGTAATAAAAAGCTGGCCGAGAAACTGCGGCAGTGCGAGTTGACGGGTCCGGTCGCAGACCAAATCAAAAAAGTTGGTAAGCTCGAAAGCCTGGCGGGCAGAGCGGACCGGCTCGCCCAATACCTCGAGGAAGTTTGGCACGAGTTCGATAAGGAGAAAAAGACCATGCCCAATCCGATCGGACTTCGGTCGATGCCGGATGTGATCGACCAATGGACGGACAAACAACTCTGGCGATTTCGGATTCGTTATCAGGATTATCTTGGGAGCATGGAGGCGACAATCTGTTCCACTGCAAAGCGCTTCCTCTTCACGGCAAATCCCCCCTTTTCAGCTCCAGATTTTGCCGGAAACTAACTCTAGGTTTGGATCAAAAAATCGAGGTCCCATCAAGTTCGGTCAATTGGACGCTTGTCTCAGAAAGCAACACTCCTACGACGCGCCGTTAAACCACTGTCCTAGTAACAACGGCCTAAGCTTGCTCTGCTGGTACTCAGAAGATATATTCTCCACGGACCACTAGGGGCTAGCACAACTATGGCGCGCCGCAACGGAGAAGCACAAAAGAAACCCAATAATGGTGCCAATCTCGGCTTTGAGCAAGAGCTGCGGCAGGCGAGGGATAAAGTGCGAGGCCACATGGACTCCGCTGAATACAAGCACGTCGTTCTGGGTCTCATATTCTACTTCCCTAGAGTTGGCAGCAGATTCTTACGACCTCTTGCGGGTGTGTTGCGTGGCTATGAACAGCTGCCGTTGTAAAATCTTATTGCGGTTGCTCCCGATGTTCGCGCTGGTGGGTAGCACGGCAGCGCAATCAAACTATAACGTGTATTCTCCTGATAATCGGATCGAAATCAGAATTCACCCGGGCGAACGCATCCGCTACGACATTCTGCTGAAGGGCAAGCCCCTGCTACAGGACTGCGCGCTGTCCATTGATATCGATCACACCATTTTGGGCGTCCGTGCCAAGGTCGTTAAGACCAAGGAACGCAACTCCAAACAGGTCCTGGAGCCGGTGGTGCGCCAGAAATTCGCAAAGATTCGCGAAAACTACAACGAAATACGTTTCGAAATGGAAGGCAACTATGCGGTAGTTTTTCGCGCATACAACGAAGGAGCCGCCTACCGTCTAGAGACCTCGTTACCTGGGAATCAGGTGAAAATTTACAGCGAGGAATCCACCTTCAACTTTCCCGCTGAATACACGGTGTTTTATCCAGCGGAGGAAAGCTTCTTCTCCCATAACGAACGTAAATATATCGCTGAGCCGATGAAGCAGATTGCCCCCGCTTCCATCGCCAGCCTGCCGGCCGTCGTCGATGCCGATGGCGTCAAAGTTGCCATCGCGGAGTCCGATGTAGAGGACTATCCGGGTCTTTGGCTTCGTGGCACCGGCGGCAACGCGCTTTCCGCAACCTTTCCTCCTTACCCTTTGAAAGAAAAATTAGAGAAAGACCGCGATTTGAAAGTGATCGAAAGCGCCGATTATATTGCCGTCACCACCGGCACGCGCACATTTCCCTGGCGGGTGATGGGCATCGCCGAAAAAGATGGTGACCTGCTTACGAACCAGTTGGTTTGGCTGCTGCAGAAGCCGGCGCAAGTTCAAGACACCTCTTGGATCAAACCCGGCAAAGTGGCGTGGGATTGGTGGAACGCGAACAATATTTATGGCGTCGATTTTAAAGCGGGAATCAACACGCAAACTTATAAGTACTACATCGATTTTGCCGCGAAGTACGGTCTTCAATACATAATCCTCGACGAAGGTTGGTACAAGTTAGGGAACCTCCTCGACGTCGTTCCAGAAATCAATATGGAAGAATTGACGGCCTATGCCAGGCAGAAAAACGTCGGGATCATCCTTTGGGTAGTGTGGAAGACGCTCGATGATCAACTCGAGCCGGCCCTGAATCAGTACGCCAAATGGGGCGTCAAAGGCGTTAAGGTTGACTTCATGCAGCGCAGCGATCAACGCCTGATCAACTTCTACCACAAGGTAAGCCGTGAAACTGCAAAGCGCAAAATGCTGGTCGATTTTCACGGCGATCAAAAGCCTGCCTTGATGACGCGCACTTGGCCCAATTTAATCAGCGCGGAAGGGGTACGCGGATTGGAATGGAGCAAGTGGAGTGCGGACGCCGAACCAGGCCATAACGTCACGCTGCCGTTCACGCGCATGTTCCTGGGCCCTATGGACTACACGCCGGGCGCCATGCTCAATGCCACCAAGAGTAGTTTTGCCCCCATTTTCAATCGCCCGATGGCCCTCGGTACGCGCTGTCACCAGTTGGCTATGTACGTCGTCTATGAAAGCCCGTTGCAGATGCTGGCCGACAGTCCGTCGAATTATCTGCGTGAACCGGAAGCGATGGAGTTCCTTGGCCCGGTTCCCTCCGAATGGGACGAAACGAAGGTGCTGGATGCTCGCATCGCCGAACACGTCCTGGTAGCCCGCAGAAACGGCCGCGACTGGTACTTAGGCGCCATGACGAACTGGACGCCCCGTGAATTCCAGGTTGATTTTTCCTTCTTGCCCGAAGGTACCTTCTGGATGGAAGCTTTCCAGGACGGAGTAAATGCCGACCGTTACGGGAGTGACTACAAGACGGTGAAAAGCCAAGTGAACAGAACCACCAAGCTGAAAATCGCTCTGGCGCCCGGCGGCGGCTGGGCCGCGAGGATACATCCGTAACGATGATTGAAGATGTGCGGGGTAATTTGGCTTCGTTGACTTTGTCGATTTATTTGATCATTTACACTAATTCGTTTCTTATATCAAAAGATTAGAATCCGAAATCCCAAACGTCGTTGTTCGCGGGAAGATGATTAGCGTGAAGCCGTGGGATGCCGCAATTGTGGAGGAACGGTCGGCCTCATGAGAGGAGACTCACCAATAAGTTTATGATTACAACCCTCGGCTTAGTCGGCCCGCAGCGGCTCGTTCATCTTTCCCACGTGGACTTAGCCATCATCGTTTTCTATTTCGCGCTCGTTCTGGCCATTGGCTTCTACCTTAAGCAGCGCGCCAACACCAGCGAAGACTATTTCATGGCTGGCCGCGAGATGACCGCATGGATTGCTGGACTCAGTTTTCTCTCCGCCAACCTGGGCTCGCTGGAATTGATGGGCTGGGCGGCCGCCTCCTACCAGTACGGAATTCTCGCGGCGCACTGGTATTGGATCGGCGCCATTCCCGCCATGCTTTTTCTGGGCATCGTCATGATGCCCTTTTACTACATCTCCAAAACTCATTCCGTGCCGGGGTATCTGAAGTTGCGTTTCGGGGAGGCCAGTCGTGCGCTCTCAGCGATTTCCTTTGCCATGATGACTGTGCTGATGAGCGGAATCAATATGTATTCCATGGCGCTGGTAATGAAGGTGGTTCTCGGTTGGGACATTCACTTCAGTATTTGGATCTCTTCGCTCACCGTGGCCATTTACGTTACGCTCGGCGGTTTGCGCTCCGCGATTTTCAACGAAGTTCTCCAGTTCATTTTAATTTGGGCAGGTTCCTTGCTGATTCCGATCCTTGGCCTTATCGAAGCCGGTGGTTGGAGCAACCTCAAGGCCAAGATTGCGACGAACGCTTCGGCGGAGTATACGCATCTTTGGAGCACGCTTGGTTCGTTCCAAGGTAACCCTATGGGCATCCACTGGACGGGCATCGTGTTTGGATTGGGCGCGGTTATTTCTTTCGGCTACTGGACCACGGACTTTCTAGTGGTACAGCGCGTGCTCTCTGCAAAGGACCTGCGCGCTGCCAAGATGGCGCCGGTGATTGGCGCGGCGTTCAAGATGTTTGTTCCATTCATCGTGATTCTGCCGGGGTTGCTGGCGCTTGCCGTGCTGCCCTTTAAGCTCACGGGTGAAAGTTTGGCAGTAGGCACCGGCGGCCACAGCTATAACGAAGTATTGCCACTGATGCTGGCGCGCTATTGTGGGCCCGGTTTGCTGGGGCTCGGAATCACCGCGCTCATGGCGGGGTTCATGAGCGGCATGGCGGGGAACGTCAGTGCCTTCTCGACGGTGTGGACGTATGACATTTATGGCGCAATGATCAATAAACGGTCGAGCGACGCCCAGAAGGTACGCATGGGCCGTTGGTCGACCGTGATCGGCGTTTTGATCAGTGTTGGCACTGCCTATCTCGTGATGCAGTTCCTCAGCATCATGGACTATGTGCAGGCGCTGTTTAGTTTCTTTATCGCCCCGCTGTTCGGAACGGTTCTCCTTGGAATGCTGTGGAAGCGCGCGACCTCGGCGGGCGGTTTCTGGGGCCTGCTTGCGGGAACCGCTTCTTCCATCGGTATGTGGGCGTGGGTGAAGCTGAACCCGGCGGCCCTGGCCTATGTAGCTTTATCCAGCCACGCCAAGGACATGGCCGAAAATATGTACCGCGCCCTGTGGAGCTGGATTGTGTGCGTGCTGGTTACCGTTGTAATTAGCCTGCTCACGAAGCCTAAGCCGGAGACTGAACTCCGGGGTCTGGTGTATGGAGCGACCGATATTCCGTCCGAAAAGAATGTCGTTTATTATCGCCGTCCTATCTTTTGGGCCGGTGTGGTAGCGGTGGGCTTCTTGATTGTAAATATTTTGTTCTGGTGAGAACGCAATTGTTGCCGTAGGAAAGAGCCAAAAATGCGAAATGGCGGATCGATCTCCATCTGGTTTTTCATCGGCATCTCGTTGTTGGTGAACGGGCTGCTGATCTTCGGAGCAGGACTCTACGAATTGGCGCATCCTCCAGCGACGCCTGTTGTGCTCTATCAGCTGCATGCGAATATTTGGTGGGGCTCCGTGCTATTTCTGGCCGGCGGGATTTATTGCTATTACTTCGCGCCAGGCAAGCAGCGCGTGCAAAAGGGAACTGCCGCTTAATCGGACGAACGTCCGGAGAATGAAGGGACCATGGGACAAACCAAGAAGATGACGATGGGAGTGATTGTAGGGAACCGCGGATTCTTTCCCGATCAACTCGCGAAGAGCGGTCGGGAAGAGATGATCCGAGTCCTCACAAAGGCCGGCATGGACGTGGTAGTGCTCACCCCAGAGCAGAGCAAGCACGGGGCTGTAGAGACCCACGAAGAAGCCAAGCACTGCGCAGAGCTGTTCCGTGCGAATTCGAGCCGCATCGATGGCGTGATCATAACGCTTCCAAATTTCGGCGATGAGCGTGCCATTGCCGATACGCTCCGCTTGGCACGCCTGCAAGTTCCTGTTCTGGTACAGGCAACGCCCGATACGCCGGGGAAAATGACCATCTCGCACCGCCGGGATAGTTTCTGCGGAAAGATGTCTGCCTGCAACAATCTAAAACAATACGGCATCCCGTATTCGCTCACTGCTACGCATACCGTCGCCCCGGACTCCGAAGAGTTTAAGCGGGATCTGGAATGGTTCGCCGGGGTGTGCCGCGTGGTGAATGGTTTGCGCAATCTGCGCATCGGGGCCATCGGCGCGCGCCCCACAGCATTCAATACCGTCCGCTATAGCGAAAAGCTTCTCGAAGCCAACGGCATTTCGGTTGAAACTTTGGATTTGTCGGAAGTGATCGGCCGCATCGGTCGCATGAAGGATAACGACGAGACGGCCGTGGCGAAACTCAAGTCCATCGAAGGGTACGTTTCGACCAGCGGCATCCCTCATTCCGCGCTCCTGAAGATGGCCAAGCTCGGAGCGGTTGTGGATGAATGGATGAAGGCGGCGGCCGTGCAAATCAGCGCCGTGCAGTGCTGGACTTCCATGGAAGAGAATCTGGGCGTGGTTCCGTGCACTGTCATGAGCATGATGAGCGAAAGGCTGCTTTCGAGTGCTTGCGAGACGGACGTTTGTGGGACGCTCAGCATGCACGCGTTGCAGCTGGCGTCTGAGACCCCCAGCGCGCTGCTCGACTGGAACAATAACTACGGCGCAGACCCTAACAAAGCCGTTTGCTTCCACTGCAGCAATCTGCCCAAGCACTTCTTCAAGGACGTACAGATGGACTTCCAAGCCATCATCGCGGGAACGGTGGGCAAGGACAACACCTTCGGCACCTGCGTTGGAAAAGTAAAGAGTGGCGCGATGAGCTACGCACGGTTTTCAACCGACGACCTGACCGGGAAAATACGTGGCTACTCTGGCGGCGGAAGATTTACGGACGACGCTCTGGAAACTTTCGGCGGCGCTGGGGTGGTGGAAATTCCACAGATGCAAAAGCTGCTGCGCCATATTTGCGAGAACGGTTTCGAGCACCACGTGGCCGCGAACTTTTCCACCGTCGCTCCCATGGTCCACGAAGCTACCACCCGCTATTTGGGATGGCAGATGTACCATCACGGGGAACCGGTGTAGCTAGCTGCCTGCAAACGCCGGCGGAAGAGTATAGCAACTCAAATTTCTAAGAGAAAAATATGGCTATCGTTGCGGGAGTCGATTTCGGCACTCTGAGCGTCCGCGTCACGATTGTGAACACTGAGGCCGGCCGCTTGGGCTCAGGCGTGGCCGAATATCCCCTACATCGTTGCAAAGACGATCCGGATCATGCCACGCAGAGTCACGAGGACCACATGCGTGCGTTGGCCGCGGCAACCCGCAAGGCTCTCGACTCCGCGCATATTTCGGGTGACCAGGTCGCCGCCCTGGCCATCGATACGACCGGATCCAGTGTCATTCCGGTGGGCGAAAATCTCGAGCCCCTCAACGAATATTATTTGTGGTGCGATCATCGCGCGTGGCGCGAAGCCGCGCTGATCACCGAGAGCGCTCGCCGCCAGAAGATAGAAGTTATCGACTGGTGCGGCGGGGTCTATTCTTCCGAATGGGGCTTTTCAAAACTTCTACACTGGCTGCGGCATAATCCTGAAAAACGCGATCGCTTTGCGAGCGCGTTCGAACATTGCGACATGGTGGCCGCCGTCCTTTGCGGTATTACGGACCCGGTCGCCACGCCGCGTTCGATCTGTGCGATGGGCCATAAATGGATGTGGAATGCCGCGCTCGGTGGTTTGCCGTCGGAAGACTTTCTATCCTCCGTAGATCCACTTCTGAAAGGTGTGCGCGCGAAGCTGAAGGGCCGCTACGAGACGAGCGACCAAGTCGCCGGAAAGCTCACTCCGGAGTGGGCGACAAAACTCGCATTACGTGCTGGCATCCCCATTCCCGTCGGTGCCTTCGATGCACACTGGGATGCAATTGGCGCTGGCGCTCGCACCGGCGACGTAGTGAACGTAGTCGGCACTTCCACCTGCATCATCGCCATGAGCGACACTACGCAGCTCATTCCCGGAGTTTGCGGTGTTGTACCGGGCTCCGTGCACCCGAAAAAAACGGGCGTGGAAGCCGGCCTCTCCGCGACAGGCGATATTTTCGAGGCCATTGCGCGCCGCGCCGGCAGCTGCGTCAAAGATCTTTCCGCAGGCTTGGAAGCCTATCGCCCCGGCCAAACGGGCTTGCTGAGATTGACGTGGGACAACGGCGACCGCACCGTACTCGTAAATCCGGAACTCGGCGGCATCTCTCTCGGCTGGAATCTCACGCACACTGTGCAGGACGAGCTCTTTGCCGCTATCGAGGGTACGGCCTTCCATACTCGCGTTATCCTCGAGCGTATGGAGCAGCACGGGGTTCCCGTTCACCGCGTCATTAACGCCGGGGGCATCCCGCAGAAAAACCAAGTGCTCAATCAAGTCTATGCCAATGTGTTGAACAAGCCGGTGCTCGTTCCCCAATCGGATGTCACCAGCCTTGGCGCGTCTATCTTTGCAGCATTGGCGGCCCGAGCTTTTCGCAGCGTCGAGGAGGCGCAAGCCGCGCTTTGCCCGCCCTACCGTGTGGTCGCGCCCGATCCAAACGCTGCCCGTGTCTACGAGGATCTATACGGCCTTTACCGCGATCTCTATTTTGCTTTTGGAAAGTCGGACGCTCCCCCGGCATCAGTTGGGCGGGTGTTGCCCACACTGCGTCAAATTGCTGCCGCGGCACGGGGGAATGCATGAAATTGAAGAACCTGCGCGAAGAGGTGCTGGAAGCCAACCTCGAGCTCGTTCGTCGCGGCCTGGTACTCTATACGTTCGGAAACGTCAGCGGCATCGCGCGCGAGGAGGGCCTGGTAGCCATCAAACCCAGCGGTGTCCCTTACGAGTCGATGAAGCCGGACGACCTGGTGGTCGTCGATCTGAAAGGCCAAGTGGTCGAAGGAAGCCTCCGGCCCTCCTCGGATCTTCCGACACACCTCATCCTCTATAATGCTTTTCCGGGTATCGGCGGCGTCGCGCACACTCATTCGCGCGCAGCGACCTCGTGGGCCCAGGCTGGACGCGAAATCCCGTGTCTTGGCACCACGCACGCGGATTATTTTCATGGGCCGGTTCCTGTCACCAAAGCTTTGTCTTCCAAAGAGGTTCGCTCAGACTACGAAGTGAATACCGGGCGCGCCATCGCGCGGCGCTTTGCCAAGCTCGATCCCTTTCACTTTCCCGCCGTTCTCGTCACTGGCCATGCGCCTTTCTGCTGGGGCAAAACTCCTGCCGAAGCGGCGCATATTGCCGTCATTGTTGAAGAAATTGCCGCCATGGCGTTGCAGACGATCGCGACGAATCCGCACGCGCAAGCCATTTCAAAGCATCTTCACGACAAACATTTCTTCCGCAAACATGGCCCCGCCGCCTATTACGGTCAAAAGTAGCCACCACCGGTATCAGCCCTCAGACTTGATACTCCCCGCGTTACTGACGGATCGTTGTCGGTTGACTGACACAGCTGAAGTCCCGCCGCTCTTGCCGTTCGTTTCCTTGCCAAAGTCATCTCGCACTGAACAATCCAGTTAAAACGCGCCGCACCGCCCGCCAAACATTTTTCCAATTGGGCACAAAAGATGCTCCTGCGAGGCCTTGCGTGGCGGACGTGCGCGCGAAAGCTAGGGGCCGAATTACCCGGAAGCGAAATACAAAACGAGCTCGAAATGAGACACAAGATTTTTTCTGGTTCATTCTTCACTGCAGTGCTGCTGTTAGCCACATTACTTGCCGTTGGAATTAGAGCGCAGGCGGCGACCCCTAAGGACTCGCCGCAAGTTACTAAGTTACTTGAGGACATCAAGACACAGGCGGCCGATCTCCAGAAAGATTCCGATGAACTCGAAAGTTTCACTCACTCGGACTTGTCCTGGGAAAGCCACGCCCAAGAGCTGAACCTAATCAAGGAGCGCATCAACGCCATCGGTGAAACAATCAAGAAGCTCCACAGCCTGCGCCCCAGCGCTTCGCCGTGGCAGCGCGAAGCTATTGACCGCATTATTCCCGTTGCCCAGACATTGGCTTCCAACACCACCGCGGCTATTGAGCACGTCAACAAGAACCCCAAGCACCTGCAGGATCCCCAGTATCAGCAGTATCTGAAATCGAACGCCGAAGCTGCGGTTACACTTGCATCCTTGGTGAAAGACTTCGTCGAGTACGGCAAGACCAGGACGTCCCTCGAAGCACTCGAGCGCAAGCTCGAAGTGCCTCAGTAGGAGGCATCTCGCAAACTTGCCACTGTAAAGGAGTGCCGCGGTAATGCGTGCTTTCTCCGTGTACGGGCGCGACACGTCCTGCCCGTACGCCTCCTAGCCTGGGCGAATGACTGGGGTGCCTCAGTTAAGAGGCACCCCGGTCGTGAGTCGGTGAAAAGTGAGTTGTCATTAAGAGATTCAACTGATTACCCGTAAACTACGTCCCTACACCACCGATATCAAGCGCTGGCGGAACCGCTCCCGCCCTAAACCTGCCTCTTTCGCCTTACACAAGCGGACTCCCGCCATCTCTCTGGCGCTGGCCCCTGGTCTGCTCTATACTTCGACCCAGTTTGCTCAGGAGGTCAAAGATGTCCCGTTTCAAATTCCTTCCTGTTGTGAGTTTGATCGCTGGTTTGTTAGTTCCTACTTATCTTCTAGGGCAAAAGCGGCCCGTAACAACGCCGCCGAAAACAAAAGAGGCCAAGATCCTGAGTGCGATGTCTGCTGCACCGCCCGCAATCGCCAAGAACGCCACGATCCTCGACTGGCCAGAAGCCAAGGATGGCCCTATGGTCGAATTGCGGAAGGGAACGAATGGTTGGACGTGCCTTCCGAAAATGTCTACCACACCTGCCAACGACCCAATGTGCATGGACACAAATGCGATGGAGTGGGCCCAGGCGTGGATGTCGAAAAAGGAGCCGAAGCTTAGCGGCGCGGGTATCGGTTACATGCTCAAGGGCGGATCGACGCCCGACAACGATGACCCCTTCGCCACAAAGCCTCCGGCGGGGAAGGACTGGCTCTGGGAGCCACCCCACATCATGCTTTTCGGCGTCAAAATCGATTCCAGCGTTTACACCAGCGAGCCCAATACCACCAGACCGTGGGTCATGTTCAAGGGAACCCCTTACGAGCACCTCATGGTTCCCGTGAGGTAGGCGCCCCCGAGCTAAGCCCTGCGTACCTATTCCGGCTTTGGCTCGCTTGGTGGCTCGGTCTTGGGTTTGCGGAAGAGCTCGCCTAATATATTTTCTAGCGCCCTGGGATTCTGCGCACTGGGAACCATATTGCGCAATTTCATTTGTGCGAACGTCTGTACGTCAGGTGCGAAGCGGGGATGCCGCAATGTCCCGGTCAGAATCACCGGGATGACCAGTTCGCCCTGCCCATTAGCTAGCGCCGTACTCATGAACCCGCCGATGCCGTTTCCACCCACCCTTTCGCTAATTTCCTTCGAAAGCACGGCAGTCACACGCAAGTCTACGGACTGATCAACTAGGTTGATGGAGCCGGCACCGGCCAGACTGCCAGCGTCAATCGCCGCTTTCAGGTTATCGGTGTACGCTATTCCATCCCTCACGTTGAAGTTCCCGGTCAACTGAATTACATCCGTGAAGGGCAGTGAGGGGAAGTCGCTATTCACAAATTGACCGAGCGTGGCAAGCTCCTGCAGCAAATTGAAGCCTGCAACGCGGCCGTGGTTCAGCTTCAGAGACAACGTCCCGTTGAGGTTGCGCGTGATCTGATCCGACGAGGCCGCCCGGAAAGAGGTATTGGCATTTGCCGTCAATATACCGAAGATCAGTCCCTTGACCGAAGAAACCGCGGACAGCAGCTTGTTGGCATCTACATTTTTCAATTGGCTAGAAACGGTATAAATCATCGGCGTTGGACGAGTGTCTATGACCACCGAGCCATTTTGCTCGCCGCCCTCGAGTTCAGCCGTGAGCGGCGCCAAGCGAATGATGCCGTGGTCTAGGCTTACGTCAGAATGCACGTTGGCGAGCGCCAGCTGATCGTAAATGACGCTCCCGACGGTGAGTTTCCCCGAGCCTGTGGCCTTCGAGAGCATGCTGTCGTGCGTGGTGGCAGCCAGGACGGTCGCGATCAGCCCAGCAGCGGGGTTCGCGCTGGAAGAGCGGCGCACCGGGCCGCTTGAAAACATCTGTTCGAGGTCGGCGGCATGAATCTTGTCCGCGCTAACATTAAATTGCACCTGAGGTGCGCCGAAGTTTCGCACGGTCAGCGTGCCGATGGCGTTGATCTGTTCGAGCGTAGCGGACAGATCCTCGAGTACAACCGAGTTTTGCGTGAATCGTATGTTGCCCTTGTGAACCTCCAAAGGCTTCGTAAGTTGCGGGAGATGCAACGAGGTATTGCGGATCTGGCCGCTGCCGGAGAAATTCATCGCGGCTGCGTTCTTCAGCGGACCGCTGGCGCGCATGTCGAGGTTCAAAGCGCCAGTTCCAGTCAAGCCTTCGACAGCGGAAACGCCGTACGCCTTCACGATATTCAATACTTCTCCAACTTTGGCATCGCTGGTGCGGACGGACAGGTCGATGTTGGGGCTCGGCGTCGTGTAGCCTAGAATTGCGAACTGCGCGTCAACGCGCGTGCTCCCGCTTGCAGCGGAGAAATTATTCGAACGAATGTCCTGCGGAGAGAGGGTAAGTTGGATGTTGTTCACTCGGACCGGCTCGATAAGTTCCTTCCCGGCAATCTCCAGGCTTTGCGCTTGCATCGAGCCGTTCAGCGCCGGATGACTCGCCGCTCCTTTCGCGTGCACGTCGGCCGATAAGCGCCCGTTGACTTTCACTCCGGCGTTCGAAATTATGCCGAACGCCGCTAGCAACCGCGTCGTTTCCTCCACGGGAGCATTCGAGGTGCTCAGCTTTACATCCACCTCGGATGGCGTCGTTCCCATGTTGACGATGCCGCTGATGGCCATGGGTGTCGAGCCGAGCTGGAACGAACCTTTCTGAATCGTCAGGACCTCGTTCTTCCTATCGTCTGAAAATTCGTACTGCGCCTGGATTGCATATCCGATGTCAATTCCATTGATGCGGGCATGATCTAGACTCAAAGAGCCGCTCGCGACGATCTTCGCGCCATCATTCTGGATGCGTGTCTCTCCGGAAGCGAGCGCGTCCGTGTTCCCCAGCGCAGCGCTGTTCAAGAACTTTCGCAAGGAAGAAAACCACACCTTGCCAAGCCGCAGCTTGCCGTCAAACGGAGTGGCGGCCATGTCGGTGTGCCGGATGGGTCCCAGCCGCGCGTCGATTTCGATCGTCTGTGCGCCTTCGCCGGGGAGACGAGCGGCCAGCTTAATGTCGAAAGCTCGTTCCGGCGCATATCGGTTCAGCGCGGCGTCGATGTTATCGTACACGGCTCGCGGTTGGCGGTTTTGAAGATCGCTCACAGCTACTTGACCGTTCTCAATGCTCAACTGCGAGAGCGAAAGTTCCCGGTTGCCGGAAGATGCTTGGCCGACGCTCGCAAAATTCCACACGCCAAGCTGGCTGCGCACCAGCTCGATTTGTGGGCGCTTCATAGTGAGCGATTCGATCTGCACATTGCCTCGAAGCAATGGCCACAATTGTGGACGTACGTCGAGTTCTTGCGCTTGCGCGAACGCCCGGCCGGTATTGAAGTGTGGATCTTCACCAATGACAACGTTTTCGACGCGAAACCTGAAAGGCACTACGCTAAGACGCATTTTACCCAAGGACACTTGCCGTGCGAAGCGCTTCTCTAGGTCCGCTTGTATGCGGTCGTGATAATGATTCACGTCAACCAGAGAAGGTATAAGCAATACCCCGGCAACGAGCACAACGACGACGATCAAAGGGATTATCGATTTTTTGCGCATCCTGCACCTCCTCGCAGGCGGTTCTCGCACCGTGGAAGCCGTCGCGTTTAAGTCCAATGGCCAATGGGTGTCGTCGAATGGCTAGGCGATTCGCGTTAATTTGGCTGCACGCATTTGCGGCAGGCCCCATGCAGATTTAGATGCGCTAAAACGCCTTTTGGAGGAACCCCTCTGGGAAGAACCACGAAGCGGCCGGCATGTAGATAGGCGGTATGAGCGCCAGCGGTCAAGTTCCGATATTTTCCTAGTGTTAGGCACAGTCAATCCATGTGGTGATGCATCGCAAAAATCTTCTCAGTTGAGTCTTCATAGGGGTACACGTGCACCATCCAGCCAAAGATCACCGGGTTGAATCGTCCGCCAGCAGCGTCGCAAGCCTCTTGCGTGGCGATGGAGCCTCTTAGGCCAAACTTGCTCCAATCCGCCGTGCGAACTTGATCTTTTGCCGGCCGGCATAGATTCGTGTGCAGGTGCCACGTCGCTACACTCAACGGCACGCGCGCGTTTAGTTGATCTTCCGTAGCCCGTTTCGGCATCGTGAACATGGCGCCCGCCAGCTGGTACCCGCTGGACGTTTTCTTGTACAGCAGGGAAGTGGGGCGCGCCGGATCGAAATTGAACGCTCCCAGAAATCCGTTGCGATAATTTGTAAAGTGATACTCAGCCTGTGGGAGATTCGGCATGAAGATTTTGTAGCGGTCGTTCAGGGCCACGTGGTAATCCTTGTATTTCTCAATCCCAGTTCGTAGTTGAGCCACGATTTCGTTGGCGCGCGCTAAGTCTTCCGCCTTTTGTGGACGCATCGCGGTCATGTGCATGTGCTCGCTGTGTGCTTCTTGATGACCGGGCGTCATGTCCGCGACCGCGTGGGCTTCGCTTGTCGTTTCGTCACCCATGTCCATGCCAGCCATATTAGACATTGCTCCGTGGTCGTGCGTTGGCGCAGCGGAGGACTCTTGATCGTGCTCATCGGGAACCGCCAGCGTGCGGTGAACCGGTACGGCGGCAAGCAGCACGACGACCAGAAATATCGCTGCGGTGGCCACCCCAATTCTCACCACCGAGTGTAGGACGTTGTTCTTTGTTGACATAGTATTTTCCCTTTCATCCATGTCGCAGCCACCCGGCACTGAATTAAAAAGAGGTTTGGTAGACCCGATGCTTCACCTGGTATAGATGCGAATGCAGGATGCGCTATTCGGCTACTGTGTTGTTCTCCTTCCCTAATGATACGTAGGAGAACTCAGCCAAATTTCACACGCTTGTCTCACCGTGCTCTTTAAAAAACTGCCCAACAGGCCAGGTAACCGACTGATTTCCTGGCATGGAGTGAGCAGCTCACTTATTCGCCGGGGAAGGGTGCCGTTTATGACCTATGAGTTCCTGGTTGAAACGTACGAACCAAGCGCGTGAAAGCGATGCTTGCAGGAGATGGTTGTTGAAGTTTCTTGAGTCTAGCTTCCTTCCCGGGGATGCGCATGAGAACCACGGTAATACTAGTTTTGCGCGGTTCGAGCTTTGGCAAAAGCTCAATGCACCCGAAAAAGTACTATGGTTGCATCATCCGTCTGACTTCCTCGCGAAAAGTTATCCATGGAGATGAAGAGCGCCTGGACAATGTCGTCAGGGCATTGGGCGTCGCATTCGAGCGTTGTTCTTAGGAGACCCTCTACTCCCCATTCCTCGCCGGCCGAATTTACTGCTTCGGTGACCCCGTCAGTATAGGCAAGGACGAGATCGCCCGGATTAAGCTGAACCACGGCTTCCTCATAGGTCCAATCCGGAAACACACCGACGGGTGGGCCACCGGTTTCAAGCCACGCGATCGAGCGGTCTCGCCGAATGACCATTGGCGGATTGTGGCCTGCATTGACGTACTGCAGCGTTCGCGTTTCTCCATCGAAAACGCCATAGAATAATGTTGCGTACCGATCTGCGAGCGACGATGCGTGTACTTGACGGTTCACTGCCCCAAGCACAGCGGCCCCATCGTTTTCGGCGAATGCCGCCGCCGTGCGAAGCGACGACTGGACATTTGATATCATCAGCGCCGCGGCGAGCCCTTTGCCGGCGGCGTCTCCGACGGCCAGTGCCAAACGATTATGCGGCAGCGGCACAAAATCATAGCAATCCCCGCCGAGCTCGCGCACCTGTCGGCACCGTGCGCTGTAACTCAGGGTGTCGATCGCCGGCTCCGCGTATTGCAGAAACCGCTTCTGTACCTCGCAAGCGGCCGTCCAGTCGTTGCTAGTTTCTATTACAAATGCTTCCGTACGCATATTCGAACCTCTGTAAGAACGTCGAACCAAGAGGCGCGAAATCGACATGCCATTGGGCCGGCACTTTTTTTTGAAAGTCGTTGTCCGGGATGTCGAGGATACGCCGCCAGCTCCGACTACCCTATGAAAGCGCTAAAGTCAGCGCGAAAATAAAAAGGAGGAAAAGATATGAAGTACATTTTATTGATGGCCAGCACAAAAGCCGGCGTGGGCACGTATAGAGCATGGTCTAAAAGCGACGTCCAGGCGCACTTCGTATTCTTGAAGGAGGTAAACAAGGAGCTGAGCGAATGTGGAGAGTTTGTGGCTAATGAGCCCTTGGCTGGGCCAGATCAGGCTAAGGTGGTGCGAGCTGGAAAGGGCGGTGCGCCGATCACAGACGGCATCTTTCCGGAGGCAAAAGAGTTTCTTTTGGGTTACTGGATAGTTGACGTCGAGAGTCCAGAACGAGCCTATGAGATCGCTGCCCGGTTATCGGCGGGGCCGGGTCCCGGCGGGGCGCCAACCAACATGCCGATCGAAGTGCGGCAGATCATGAGCGGGACGACCGACGAACTACCGTGACAGATAGGTTGTTAGATGCCTATTCCGGTGATCCGACGTTTTCGTGAGTTCGGCACACGAAATCGACATGCCATTGGGCCGCCACTTTTTTTTGAAAGTCGTTGTCCGGGATGTCGAGGATACGCTACCAGCTCCGACTACCGCCTGAAAGCGCTAAAAGCAACGCGAAAATGAAAGGAGCAGAAGACATGAAATACATTTTGATGATGAACACTATGAAGGCCGGCGAGGGGATTCCCGGTTGGCCCAAGAAGGACCTCCAGGCGCACATAGGATTTATGAGGAGCTTCGGTAAGGAGCTCCGAGAATCCGGCGAACTGGTGTCGGCCGAAGGTCTGTCCTTTCCGGATCAGGCCAAACTCGTGCGGGCCGGCAAGGATGGGACGCCGATCACCGACGGCGTGTTTCCGGAGGGCAAGGAGTTTCTCGCTGGCTACTGGATCGTGGACGTCGACACTCCAGAGCGAGCCTATGCGATCGCCGCACGAGCCTCAGCGGCGCCAGGAATCGGTGGGGCACCGTTAAACATGTCCATCGAGGTGCGGCCAGTGATGAGCGCGCCGCCCCCAGAAATGTTGTAACGAGACCTGCCGTGACTCCGACGCCAGGGGACGCCACTTCCGAGCATCTGCTGCGCGAACTTGTGCCGCAGGTACTCGGCGCAGTGATTCGCCGTTTTCGTGATTTCGCTGCCGCCGAGGACGCGGTCCAAGAGGCTCTTATCGCGGCGTCACTCCAATGGCCGCGTGAGGGCGCGCCCAACAATCCACGGGCCTGGCTGATTCAGGTCGCCTCCCGGCGGATGACCGACCACGTGCGCCGCGAATTGGCCCGCCGTCGCCGCGAAACCGCCGCGGCCATGGAACTGGATCTAACGGTGCCACCGGTTGACGCTGAGAATGAAACGGACCAAGACGACACCCTCATCCTGCTCTTTATGTGTTGTCATGGGGCCCTGACTCCGTCATCGGCAATCGCCCTCACGTTGCGGGCGGTGGGTGGCTTGACCACGGCCGAAATCGCCAACGCGTTCCTGGTTCCCGAGGCCACCATGGCGCAGCGGATCAGCCGCGCCAAGCAAAGCATCAAGGCTTCCGGGGTTCCATTCCAGTTGCCGACCAGCCAGGAGCGAGTCGCACGACTACAGGCCGTGCTGCATGTGCTCTACCTGATCTTCAACGAAGGTTATACCAACAGCGTTGGCCCGCAACTCCAGCGACTCGAACTGTCCCGTGAGGCAATCCGCCTGACGCGATCCGTTCATGCCTCGCTCCCGGAGGACCCGGAAATCGCGGGATTGCTGGCGCTCATGTTATTGACCGATGCGCGCAGCGCGGCCCGAACGGGAACTGACGGAGAGTTGATCCCGCTGACGAAGCAGGATCGGACTCTGTGGAATCAAACGGAGATTTCCGAGGGCATCGCGCTTATAACCGCGGCCCTGTCAAAGGGATCGATTGGCGCGTACCAGCTACAAGCCGCCGTCGCCGCCGTTCATGACGAAGCCCCCCGAGCCGAGGATACCGACTGGCCCCAGATCCTGGCGCTGTATGAGCTCCTCAAATACATGTCCGACAATCCCATGGTGATTCTCAATCATGCGATCGCCGCGGCCATGGTGCATGGCCCATCCAAGGGACTCGAGCTGCTTAGACCGCTCGACTCGGACGCACGACTTGCCGGCCATCATCGCCTCGACGCTGTTCGTGCCCACCTACTGGAAATGGCTGGCGACCATGAGGTAGCAATCGCATGTTACCGGCTTGCCGCTGCTCGCACGACGAGCATTCCGGAACGGAATTACCTCACGACGCAAGCGGCACGGCTGAACGAGAGCACAACAAGCCATGATCGGCCGATTCCGAGTGCTGATTCATAAGAAGGTTGAAGGGCATCGGCAAAGAAAGGGTGCTCGCAATTGAACAAGCCGTTGCACCACGTCCAGGTCGGTTGACGGGGGAGCCCGAAGTAGCCTCAGCAGACCCCATTTCGCGCCATTGCTAATGGGATGGTCCGCCGCCTTACCTAGTCAGTAGCCTGTGTATGAGAGGCTTGCGGAGGAGGCGTCCTATGGACCTACACACCATTGGCATTGATCTTGGTAAG